>Ga0315310_10000080_pt1 | contig 65327 bp, 59 predicted proteins | sample TDP5_MG_FD_203630 | JGI IMG/M metagenome (GOLD analysis project Ga0315310, IMG submission 203630) | Freshwater sediment microbial communities from Lake Towuti, South Sulawesi, Indonesia - TDP5 | ecosystem: Environmental > Aquatic > Freshwater > Lake > Sediment | place: Indonesia: South Sulawesi...
GGATAATTTGGGTTTGTTCTTTAAATTCTTCATTGTCAATTGTAAGGGCATTTTTTTTCCTTACTAAATCAGTTAATTCATTCTGTTTTTGCCTTATTTTCCCTTTTATATCTTCAAATTCTTCTTTATTCTGTTCAATAGTCTGTTTCCAATTTTCACCTTGAGTTCTTTTTAAATTCTCCAAAACTTTTTCCAATCTTTTCTTCGAACTTGTCTCCATTTTCACACCACATCTTTTAACGAAGAGTCTCTCGTTGCATCACGAGTGGTTTCTATAAGACCAAGGTTTTCTCCTATAGAGCATTCCAAGACTCTTTCATCTCGTTTCCTCTTTATTTAATTCGATCACTTGTTCGCAGACACTATTGATAATATCTGCTAATTTCGACGCCTCGGCAGCTGAGACGTGATGCATCTGCACACGATTTTCGTTTATACCCATATTTTTCAATAGGTTTTGCACAAATTTCACCCGCCGTTCACACGTAAAATTTCCGATTTTATGCATGCAATCACCTTCATGTCATCCCAAGCAAATAACCGCATCCGCGCCATCCACCAAACCTCGTAAAATATGGATTATATCGATTCTTCCAGTGCAAGGTACGCGAACAATTCTGACGCTTGGATTATATTGGATTTTTAGAACACCTGCTAAATCTGCTGCCGCATAACCACATTGCATACATGCAAACATTAAAATTTTAGGTTGTTTCTCAGGCACTTTATTTCCTCACAGTTTTATTTTCTAAAATACTATCAATTTGTGCTAAAATCTGGTCATTTCTCCACCAGCGTAAATCACGTGCTCCCACAGGACAGGATGCCACGCAAATGCCACAGCCTTGGCATTGGACATCCATGGTTTGAGAAATTATCTTCTGGGGATTCACATTAATCATCGAAATTGCCCGATACGGGCAAAGTGACTCACATAAACCACATCCAATGCAGAGTTCCTCATCAACCTCCGCAGTTATTAATTCCAATTCAATTCCTTTTTGTTGGATTGCTACCATGCTGGCGCATCCCCGTGCTGCAGCAATTGAATCCGCAATATCCTTCGGAAAGGAAGCGCAGGTATAAATCCCAGGCACACGCGTTTCAACGGGTCTAAATTTCATGTGCAACTCCTCGATAAATCCATCTTCAGAGCGAACTATGCCTAAAATTTCACTGAGCTTCCCTAATTCGGCTGCTCCCTCTTGTCCAATGGATAATACTACATAATCTGCTGGTAAGGATAATTCTGTTTGAGAAAAAATGTCGAAAACCTTCACAGAGAGGCTACTTCCCTCTTCATCAAGAGCTATCTGGGGATTGTTTCCTCGAGTCCAACGGATGAATCTTACCCCTTTCTGTTGAATTCCTCTAAATTGCTCTTCCATATATCGCCCAAAGGCACGAAAATGTTCTTTAAAGAGAATATATATATTGGCTGAAGGATTCAATTCTTTAACTGCTTCTGCAAGCATGATTGAGACATTGCAGCACACTCTCGAACAGTGTGCATTCCCCCTTTCTTCTGGATAGGCTCGAGACCCGACACATTGAATAAAAACCACATTGTTGAGATTATCAATCTGCCCCTCTCTGAGTTTTTCCTCAAATTCTAAGGTTGTCAGCACATTTCCGAACTGCTGATAGCCATATTCTCCTTCTTCGGGTTGATAGACCTTAGTTCCAACCGCAAGAACCATGGCTCCTATAATAATATCTTTTGATTCGCCCTTCACATTCAATGAAACGGTAAAATTACCGATATATCCTTCTAATTTCGTAATTTCTGTAGAAAAATAAATTTCCACATTCTTATATCTTTGTAATTCATCTAACTTTTTCTGCAGCAAATCCTTGGCCAATTCTCCCGAAGGAAAAGCTTTATAGATATGATTTAACCGCCCTCCTAACTCCTTCTCTCGCTCTATGATAATCACTTGCAGATTTTTCTTCGCAAGATCAATAGCAGCACTTATCCCTGCAATTCCTCCCCCTATGATCAGAACGCTGGGTTTGACATCGATATCCATAACAGGAACCACTTCGAGCCCACAAACTTGCGCTACACCACCTCGAACTAGATCTAATGCCTTCTCTGTTGCCTCTGCGGGTTTGGATTGATGCACCATTGCACATTGTTCCCGAATATTGATAGGACCATTAAAATAATAGCGGGATAACCCTTCATACTCCACACAATCACGAAAAGTTTTCTCATGCACCAGTGGAGTACAAGAGGCGACGACAACACGGTTTAAATTGTATTCGCGAATCTTATTTCTAATTAACTCTTGTCCTGGACTAGAACACATGAATAAATAATCGGTGGAAAACACAACATTGGGTTGCTTGGCTATTTCACTAGTTACCTTCTTGACATCCACAACACTTGATATAATCCCGCCACAATGACAAATGAACACCCCTACTCTGGGTTTTTCCGCTTTACCAATTTCCCTAATGGCAGGCTTCTCTTTAAATTGGTTTGGTGGCGCTAGATTTGCTGTGGATGCAGAAGCCGCTGCCTTTGCCTCAATAATGGTATCTGCACCATCCCGGGGACCGTGGGAGACCCCCACGACATAAACTCCTGGGATAAACGTCTCAATTGATGCGATACTAGGGTGTTTCTCTTCCAGAAAATGATCCTTGCCAAGTGGTAAATTTAGAATATCCGCTATTTTTTTATAAGTTGCAGAAGGAATAAATGCACAGTTAAGTACAACCAATTCCACTCCATCCAAGGATAAAGGCTCATCCGACTCTGTATTTTCGATTCGCACCGATAAATTCTTGGTAAATTGGTCCTCTTGAATATCTGAAACCCGTCCTCTTATGAATTCGATTCCATATTGCTCCATAGAGGTTCGGAAATAGCTTTCAAATCGTTTTCCAGCGGCGCGAATATCAATATAGCAGATATAGATCTCAGCATCCGGTTCATGTAAGCGAAGAAATCGGGCATTCTTTATCCCAAACATGCAACAAACCTTATTACAATAGAGATGATCAATTGCCTCATCTCGAGCACCCACACAATTTACAAAAACCACACAGTGGGGCCGTTTTCCATCGCTTGGTCTTACAATTTCTCCTCCAGTCGGTCCCGTAGGATGAGTAAAGCGTTCAAAGGTCAAAGATGTAATAACATTCTCATATACTCCATAGCCGTATTCTTCTTTGACTGAAGGGTCAAATTCATCAAACCCAGTTGCAATTATGATTGACCCAACATGCAAATCGATTTGTTCTGGTACCATATTATAATTGATCGCGCCTACAGGACATTGTTTCTCACACATTTCGCACTCTATACACGCATTCTTATCAATGGTGGTAACCAACGGAATTTGTTGGGGGAAATCAATGTAGATTGCTTTTCGCACTCCTAACTGGATATCATATTCTGAATGAACTTCCACTGGGCACACTTGAATACATTTTTGACATCCCGTGCATTTCAACTCATCCACATAGCGGGGTTTCTTTGTGAATTTCACATGGAAATTCCCCTCTGTGCCAGAAATTTCATCCACTTCAACTAAGGTATAGAGCGTGATATTTTGATTATTCCCTATTGAACACATTTTCGGAGTCAAGACACAGGCACTACACTCATCATAAGGAAAAATTTTGTATATCTGAGCATATTTGCCCCCAATCGTTTGTTTAACATCTAATAAATGAACTTTATACCCTGCCTCTGCGAGATCCAGCGCACAATCCATACCGCCGATTCCAGCCCCTATGATACAGATTTCATTGGAATCTAGTTTATTGTCACTCAAAATTCTCGCTCTCTCCTTGTTCTTTTGTTTTTAATGCTCTTATTTTCTCTGTGAAATCTGTCATAACTTGCGCGAATTTATTTCCTTCACTCGCAGAGATCCATTCCAATTGTAACCGTTCTGGCTCAATCCCCGCTAAATTCAAGAGGTCTTTGGCGAGTTTTACACGTCTCTCTGTCTTATAATTCCCTGAAATATAATGACAATCCCCTAAATGGCATCCAGTCACAAGTACTCCGTCTGCCCCATATAGAAATGCACTTAATATGTGTTGTATAGCCACTCTGCCACTGCACAATACCCGAATTGGTCTGATATTGGGTGGATACTGAAATCGACTAACGCCGGCGTTGTCCGCTCCAGCATAACTGCACCAATTACAAAGAAACACAATTATTCGAGGCTCTGCTGGATCCGGATTTTCTAAGCCCGCTCCAATCATAGCTTCTATTTGCGAATCCTCAAAATTCTTTAGACTAATTGCATTTACGGGACATCCAGCTGAACATACTCCACATCCCTTACAAAGGGCAGGATTTATCTGTGATTTGAATACATTCTCCTCGATTTCAACAAGCTTTGCAGCACCATAGGGACAATTCAATTCACAAATTTCACATCCCACGCACTTATCAGAATCCACCTGCGCAATTAGTGCATCACTCTCGATAATGCCGTTTAGCAATGGAATAAGCGCCCGAGCTGCGGCTCCATTTGCTTGCGCAATAGTTTCTGGAATCGATTTAGGACTATGACAAGTCCCACAGAGAAAAATTCCATCTGCAGCGAAATCTAATGGACGATGCTTTACATGGGCCTCGAGGAAAAAGCCACTTTCTGAAAGCGGGACCTTCAGAAATTTTGAAACTGAATCAATATCTTTCGATGGGACGAGAGGCGTGGCAAGAATTAGCCAGTCAACTTTAAATCCTATTTTTTCTCTATTAAAAACATTTTTTACATTTATCTCTAATTCATCATTTCCCATTTCAACAATTGGCTTTTGATCTCGAGAATATTTAATGAATTGGATGCCTAATTCTCTAGCAGTTCGATATAAAAGTTCATCATCGCCTGTGACACAAATATCCCGATACAATATCGTTAATTCTGAATCAGGGAATTCTTTTTTCGTTGATACTGCATTTTTGAGCGCATTCCGACAACAAATAGCAGAACAATACCTAATTCCTTCCCGCTCGCGAGCGCCAACACAAAAGATCATCGCAATTCTATCTCGATTTTTTATTTGCGCCTTTTTGAGAAGTTCTTCATATTCTGAGAGGGTCTTTACGGGGGCAAACTCTCCATATCCATATAACCCGTACGGCTTAGATTCTTCAGCACCGACTGCAACAATAATTACTCCCACATTCAATTTTCTCTGTTCGGATTCCTTATTCACCGTTATCTGAAAATTTCCAATTGATCCTGCCAAATCTTCTATTTGAGCAGAAGTTAGTACCTCGATTTTCGTTTCTGATCGTATCCTATCAATAATAGGTGAAAGAAATTCATCAGCCATATCATGATCTTGTGATAATTCGTGTAAACTTTTAATCAAACCCCCTAATTCACTCTCCTTTTCTAATAAATAGACCTGAAATCCCTTTTCTGCAATGCTCAATGCCGCTGTCATGCCTGCTATCCCTCCTCCGATAATCAATGCTACTGGATTTACCTCTGTTCGAATGTTTTCTTGGGGAGCTAGCAAAAGGGCCCGTTGAATTGCCATTCTAATCATGTCCTTCGCCTTCTCCGTGGCCTGAGCAGGCTCATTCATGTGGACCCAGGAAACCTGCTCCCGAATATTTGCCATCTCGAAGAGGTATTGATTTAATCCAGCTTCGGAACAAGTAGCTCTGAAAAGCGGTTCATGGGTTCTCGGCGTGCAGGAGGCGACTATGACGCGGTTTAAATTATTTTCCTTAATTGCATCTTTGATTATTACCTGTGAATCCTCCGAGCAGGTGTAAAGGGTATCTTGGACAAATACCACATTAGGCAGAGTGCGAGCATACTCTACCACCTCCGGAATATTTACAAATCCCCCAATATTAGTACCACAGTGGCATATAAATACTCCAATCCTGGGCGGCGATCCCACTTTTATTTCTTGCTCTGTTTTCTCTTTCATTTCCCTCCGTTCAATTCCTTCCCTTCTCTGGAGAATCGCTTTCAATGCCCCGCCACTTGCTTCAGCCACAGATTCTGGAATGTCTTTTGGCCCTCCACAAGCGCCAATAACATAAATTCCTGGAACTTTTGTTTCTAAGGGTTTCAATTCACTAGGAGCTTTAAAAAATCCATTGTTTCCCAACTCTATTCCTAATTTCCCTGCTAATTCCTGAGATTTACTGCTGGGGATCATTGCTGGACAGAGGATAACCAAATCAACCCTTTTTTCCTCATACTCCTCCGAAATAAGGTTTTCAAAAGATACCTGTAAATCTTTTGTCAGTGGATCCTCTTCAATAAATTGTGGTAATGCATTAACATAATGTATTCCATAGTCTTGCTTTGCTCGTTCGGTATATTCAAAAAAGCCTTTCCCATATGAACGCAAATCATTGTACAAAATCATAATGTCAATGCCAGAATTGTGCTCTTTAGTGATTACGGCTTCTTTTGTCGCATACATGCAACAAACCCGAGAGCAATAGAGACGATATTTTTCTGATCGCGAACCCACACAATGGATAAAAAGAATCGAATGCGGTTCTTTCCCATCTGAAAGACGGACTATTCGCCCACCAGTCGGTCCTGAAGCACACATTAAACGTTCAAATTCTAAAGATGTCAGCACATTCGCAAAACGCCCATATCCAAATTGTTTTATAATTGTTGGATCAAATAAATCAAAACCAGTGGCAATCAATATGGAATATGCTGTAAATTCGATAAATTCTCCATCTGGAGAAGCATCCAGATTTATTGCTTTGGATTGGCATATGTTTTCACAGGTTCGGCATCCGATACAAATATCTTTATCGACCGTTGCAACATTCGGAACGGCTTGTGGAAATGGAATATAAATTGCACTACGCTTTCGTAGATTCATATCAAATTCATTAGGGCTTTCTATCGGACAATTCTGTGAACACAATCCACAACCTGTACATTTTTTCTCGTCCACATACCGCTGTTTTCGCCTAATTTTAACCTTGAAAACGTCTTCTCCACGTGCAACGTCTTCTAATTCGGAGTAGGCATATAGAGTAATATTTGGATGTCTTGCGGCTTCCACCATTTTAGGGGCCAGAATGCAAATCGAGCAATCATTCGTCGGAAATGTCTTGTCTAATTGCGCCATTCGCCCTCCAATACTTGGATTTGCCTCAATTAGAATAGCTTCTTCTCCCATATTTGCAAGATCTAAGGCAGCTTGAATTCCTGCAACGCCGCCTCCAATAATTAATACATAACTCTTATTCATTCATTATTCTCCAAGGAAAAGGTTTTCTTTAGAGAAATCATGCATCTACTCAAATAATATATAAGAAATCTCATAGATTTTCTACTTTTATTCCTTATCGGAACGTCTTCTTTACAAATAATGAACCAATACTAAAATTATAAAGCTTATTTTTTTAAGTGAAATTGAAGAACTTCATAAATATTTAGACAGCTTTGGAAGTGCATCGCCCAATATATTCCGGGCCTCGCGAATTACTGCGTTACAGTAAAGCCACGTGAAAAATCCAATCCTCCGGGATTCAAAATTTAACACATTCTTTGTATAATACACCTGAATCCTGTTTTCGGTACCGGAGAGGGCTATGTAAATACTCAAATTTTTAAGAATAGAAAATTCGAAGCACCATACAACCTGAGATCCATACAACTCACCAGTAAAGAACCGAATATTTAGTAATTGACCGATTTGTTCAGCGGTTGCTTGATCTATCTTCAGAAGTGGCTCTTCTCGCTGCCCTATCACATCGTACCACATTTTCTCTTTATTTGCAGGATCCACCTTCTCCATTAAATCCTCCAAATTAATCAGTTCATCCTGAAACTGAGTCGATGCGGCTTTCTCAATACCTTCCTTGGCAAGAATTCCTATTAGTTCCAGGAAATACTCGGTGAAAACGTAGGCATCCTCCGTTGGAACTTTTAGAGAGGTCTTATGGTAAAAAACTTTAAGGTCTGACCCGAACTCCTCATCTTGATTGAACACATATAAAATGACAAAATCAGGTAAAGGAATGAGCCGGAGGATCCATTGCGTATCACTGAAGATTTGCCATTCCAAAACTGTTCCATTCAGAAGCTCAGCGATTCCATGAATTTGATCTATTGAAAGTTTTGCTAGAGAAGGTAGAATTCGGGCAGTTATCTCTGCGATATTCTTAACCCAAATCCAGCCACCCTCAAATTGTTTTAATGTGATATAATTTGCCAAATTAAAATCATCAGCCACTATTTAAATCTCCTCACTCTTCAATCCAATATGATTTTCCAGAACTGAGGAATTCCTTCTTCCAAAAAGGAGCCTCATTTTTGTATCGATTCACTGCGGTAATAAGCGCATTGAAAGACTCTTCCCGATGCGCACCTGCAATAACCACATAAACCATTTCTTCCCCAACTGAAAATTCCCCTACTAAATGTACTATAATCACTTTTATTATTCCTGCCATAAGCCGGATATCTTCACTAATTGCCTGAAGAATTTTATCCGCCTGTTCTTTATAGGTCTCAATTTTCAGTTTGACGACTGGTTCCTCACTTAATGTCTCACCGCGCACAATTCCCGTGAAACTCACAATGTCTCCCGCTTTTGAGAGGTTTGGATGGTTCCGAATCTCTGCTAAAATATCTTCTAACGAAACAGTGCCCTTATCATATACTCCTGATTGAATTTTCATAATTTCTTCAGCCCTAAAGAATTAATAAACCCTCGTGCAATACCTTTTAATATATTTTTAACCCATTGATCGGACCGATTTTCCAGAATTTCACCGGGACTCCGTCCAAAGGTCTCTAATAGCACCGTCGCGACATAACCCTCATCGGGATTCTCTTCCATACTTTCTATAACTGTCTGCATCCAATTTTGATAATCATTAACTGCGGTCCTGATGCAATTTTCAGCATCCACCCCCGAAGCAAATCCATAGGACGCTAATCCAATCCCGTTTGGCGCTATTTCTTCGAATCTGAGAAGACTCTGAATATATTTCTCATGGTTGAAATAGGGTGCATAAGCACTTGGCCGGGAAAATTGTTCGCCTAAATGATGTGCGCCACAGGCATCTCCTACGAATAGAATTTGCTGCGGGTTTAATAAAAAAGAGAGGTGGTCATCAATATGCCCTGGAGTTTCTAAGACCTCCAATCGATTATCGGAATCTAATTCGATCCAATTTCCTTCTTTAAGCACTTGTACTGGATTTAAAAGCCCCAACTTCTCTGTTTTTAAATCCCAATCTCGCCTCAAAGTGTCCGCTAAAAGGGGTATGCCAATTTCAGCTTGCGGAAATTTTTTTATAAGGTCAAATAACCCTCCCGCATGATCAATATGTGAATGAGTTACCCAAATATAATCGATGGATGTGATTCCCAAACTCCCCAATTCTTTCACCACCGTTTCTACTTCTTTTTTAGTGCCAGTATCAATTAAAACGACCTTATCTGCACTTTTAACGATATAGACTGCCATCTGCTTTGCTATGCCCCAAATCCCCGTATCAATGAGATAAACGCCTTCTGCTACCGGTCCCGTATCTCGAAATATCGTCATCTATTTCTTAAAGCTCCTATATTTTCATAATGATCTATTTAATAAACATCAATAAATTAATCCATTTATTTTACAATTGATAGATTAACTTTACAATTTAACAAAATTTGTGATATCCTAATGGAAAAAGAAGCCTGGTTAAGAATTGCTTATGAGATAACTATCATATTCAATGTTTTGTTTATTATTGTCTGGATTTTCCTTGCCATCTTTCCAGGATTCTATTATCTCTCCCAATTTAATATAATTTTTGGATTGCAAACTATTTTTCTTAATTTTTGGAGCTTAATTTTCGTATCCACCCTAATATTGGGCATTTTGCTTCATAATTTAATAGAAAAAGCGAAAAAAGCCGAAAAATGAAAAAAATCAATAAAAAATCTTTTTTATGGAGTTTTTAATCCTGCATTTGTTCCAAATATTCTTTAATCGTATCTACAACAATCTGTGCATCATTAACAATTCGCTCTGCCTCAATTTCCTCGATCACTGTATTTATTGAATAATCTGCATGTTCTCGGATGCCTCTGATATTAAGAATTTTTGAAAAGAGATCGCTAGCAAGAATTTGGGTATCAATATATTGAATTCGAAATTGATTTAAAATGAAAGTATGCTTATGACGACTTAGATCAACTTCTTTAAAACGGAGCAAAGCGACAATAGCATGAAATACTGCATAATATGCCCTTGAAACTGCATCTTCATAAAATTCCTCATTTAATAAGAGTGTGGCACTACGTAATTTTTTCTCTGCTTTCTCCAAATAATGCAAACTTTCTTTTTTGAATGGCCATTTTTCGTTCATTTCTCATCCACTTGGAATTTAACGAATTAAATGCTGTTCGATATTGTTCCTACAAGTATTTTTCCCTGATGTAAAACGCTACTTTCAAACTCAAAATTTGCTTGAACCCTTTCTAGAAATTCCTTATAGGGCTGAAATTGAAGTGAGGTTATGTAATTGAGCTTTTGGAGTAAATTTACAATTTTATCCGTTAATTCAAATTTCTGATCATAAGATAATTTGATCCGAGTAAGAACAAGTAAATCAATATCACTATCCTCATTATCAGTTCCTTCTGCCACAGAACCAAATAAAATAATTGCTTGAATTAGATTTTTATAAGTAAAAACCAAATAATTAGCAATAACACTCGCAATAACCTTTCTATTTGCATTATCTGTACAATATTGTCCAATAATGGAACGAATCCCTTCCCGAATTACCTCGTTACGATTGCGAAAGAGTCCTTTCTCTACCATCGAATCAATTCCTTTTACTATTGCATTTGAAATACGAATAGGCACGATCGTATCCATGAATATACAATTGTATATCAAATATATAAACTTATTAGAATTTCCTACAATTCGATATTAATTTCAACTTTTAGTCATAATATTCTTGATTTGCTTGCTATCTTTCCAATATTCCATTATCTACCTTAAATAATAAATTTTATTTGATTAAATGTCAATAATTGTTCCATATCACTTAAACGGATATAATTCTATTTAAACTCCCATATTTTGTAACTGTAGGATAGGCTTCAAATTTTTAAGAAGTTCGAAAAATGAAATTACCTCAGAATAAGAAAATGAAATAGTTACCGTTAGATTTTATTGGGTTTGAATATTCTGAATTGTGAGATTATAATATCATAATGGTATTGAATGAAAAGAGGTGTTTAATAAAATGTTCGAAAATGAAGACGAGCAACCATCGGAAAATGAAGAAACACAACTTGCGGAAGATGAATCTCGAAAACAAATTGAAACACAGTTCAAGGAACAGATAGAGGCTGAGCATAAATTTATTAGCGAAAAAATAAAGGATATTAGCAATATTATTGTGATTCTAAGTGGTAAAGGGGGCGTAGGCAAAACAACAGTTGCGATCAATCTAGCTACTACCCTTGCTCTGAATGGTCTTCGGGTCGGCGTACTGGATGCAGACATTCACGGGCCGAATGCGCCCAAAATGCTTGGGATTAAAAGTTACCTACCATCAGTTACCGAGAGCGGAATTACCCCCGCGATTGGCCCATTAGACATGAAGGTTATGTCGATGGCATTTTTGCTACCGAACCCCGATACTCCTGTGATTTGGCGGGGCCCTTTAAAAATGGGTGCGATAAAGCAATTTATCACCGATGTTTATTGGGGCGAACTGGATTATCTAATTGTAGATTTGCCCCCTGGAACAGGTGATGAAGCGCTCACTATCTTACAATTGATTCCTAATATCACGGGGGTGGTAATTGTTACAACGCCCCAAGATGTTGCTTTATTGGCGGTCCGAAAAAGCATTAACATGGTAAAAGAGATGCACATCCCTATCTTAGGAATTGTTGAAAATATGAGTGGGTTTATCTGTCCTGAATGTGGCCATGAGGTCAAAATTTTCGGTGAAGGGGGCGCCAAGAAAGCCTCCGAAGAGATGGATATTCCCTTCTTAGGGGATATTCCGATTGATGCCAATATCACGCAGGATAGCGATAGCGGTCTTCCATTTGTCGTTCAACACATTAAATCAAAAGCAACCGAAGCATTCAACACAATCGTCGATAATATTCGAAAGCAGATCGAACCCCATTATAAAGAATAAGCCCTTTCATCGAAAAATGCTTGAACTAAATTGAAAGGGATTTTTCACTCCTTTTTTTGAATAGACAACCCAAAAATTTGCCTATTAAACCTCATTAATACTGTTGATATCACCTCTAAATCAATTGTTACATTTCAGACGTCCTTACATGCATATATTTAGGAATCTTGTAAATTAGATCATTATAATTGAACCAAACTCTGACTTCAGAAAACTTCTGGCATTTTATAATAACAAATAAGGCAAAACAATTCCATGGAACTGATAAAAAAACCCTTATTTTTCTCTATTTTTTCATTTGAAACTTACTTTTGGCATTGTTAACTAATTTAATTTAATAAATTTTTTAATTTACGTTGATATCGTGTTCTTTAAATACTCCGCTTTCGTACATTTAAGCAATAAAAAAATATGAATCAAAGGTCGGAAAAGAAAGTTCAACGTAGTTTAGTAAAAATGAGGAAAGTATCAACCAATCTAGAATTCACTAATTCCGATAAAACTTGGAGAAATCTAGTAATAACCAGTATAACAAAACCTGAGCAATTAGCCCATCTCTTGACAGATACCGAAATCGACGAAATAAACCAGGTAATCAATAAATACCCAATGCGTATCAACTCGTACTACTTAAATCTTTGTAAGTTCAAGGGGGATCCAATCTGGAAACAGTGTGTTCCGGACATCAACGAGCTTATTGATGAAGAAGGGATAGAAGACCCACTCTGTGAAGAACGAGACTCGCCATGCCCTGGATTGACCCATCGCTATCCTGATCGAGTCCTCCTATTGATCTCCTCGCAATGTGCGATGTATTGTCGCTTTTGTACACGAAAGAGGAAGGTGGGCACCGAGAAACTACATATCTCGATGAGCCAAATCCTTAAAGGCATCGAGTATATCGCCAACCATCCCGAGGTGCGCGATGTTATTCTCTCAGGAGGAGACCCGTTTCTGTTGTCAGACCGCAAATTGGATTACATTCTCTCGAAATTACGTGCTATTCCGCATTTGGAGATTATGCGGATTGGCACACGAACGCCTTGTACCTTACCGCAGCGTATCACACCCGAACTCTGTAATATTCTGAAAAAATATCATCCGTTATATATCAATACTCACTTCAATCATCCATATGAAATCACCGAGGAAGCGCGGAAAGCCTGTGCTATGCTTGCGGATGCGGGACTTCCATTGGGTAATCAAAGTGTGCTTTTAAAGGGTGTTAATGACAATCCAGCAATTTTCACGGAATTAAACCAAGCATTGCTAACGATGCGGGTCAAACCCTACTACCTCTTCCAAGCCGATTATGTTCAGGGGTCCAACCACTTCCGAACCCCTATTGAAACCGGGTTGAAGGTCATCGAAGCACTGCGTGGGCACACCTCCGGTCTAGCGGTCCCTCACTATGTCATCGATGTCCCTGGAGGTGGTGGTAAAATCGCGATTATCCCAAATCCTGTCGTGGAATTAACCTCTGAACACATTTTGCTTAAGAACTACCAGGGGAAAATCTTTGAATACAAATTCCCCGCAACTGAACAACTACCAGCGATAACACACCATTACTGCCTCGAAAAAGTTACAGAACCCATCTAGACCCCCCCAAAATAATCTTATTTTCCTTTTCTTTTTATTAGGATGGGCTGAATAACCCATTCTTTTTTTCTGTTTCCATTCTCGTTTTAATTTATTTTTGAGCAAATTTTAATAACTTTTTAGCAAAGTATAAATGAACACTCGTCTTTTTTATTGAAAATACATAATGACTGAATATCTATAAAAATGGTTTAGCAAAATGTCAACCCAGAAAGCTTCAACCGAAGAGAAAGAAGAAGAGGACTCATTAGAAACATATAAGCTCAGAAAAAGCCTTCAGATCCTAGCAAAGAAGAAGGGGTATCATACAGAATTGATTTCGCTTTATGTTCCCCCTGAAAAGCGTATTTCTGATGTTTCAAACTACCTGAAACAGGAATACGGACAAGCGAGCAACATAAAAAGTAAAACCAATCGAAAACTTGTAATGGATTGCATTACTACGATACAGCAGAAGTTACGATTAATAAGAACACCTCCTCCAACTGGTATAGCATATTTTTGTGGAGCCATTGCCACAAGTGGACCAGGAACTGAACGCATTGAAACCTATATAGTCACGCCGCCCCCTGGGCGGAAGATTAACACCTTCAGGTACTATTGTGCACAGCAGTTCGACCTTGAACCCCTGCGAGAATTATTAGTCGAAAAAGCTATGTTTGGAATTGTGGCCATTGATAGGTCCGAGGCGACCCTTGCGACGATTAAGGGGCGTGATCTGAACATAATTGACAGGCTGACCTCCGGGATCATGGGGAAACACCGTCATGGGGGACAATCGGCACGCAGGTTCGAACGACTCATTGAACAGCAGGCCCATGAATTTTTCCAACGGGTCGGCGAACATATGAATCAAGTTTATGTGCCCTTAATAGAGGAGGGATCGCTCGAAGGCATTCTGGTAGGTGGGGCAGGGCCTACCAAAGATGCGTTCGTAGAATCCGAGTTCTTCGATTACCGTATTCGCGATCGTATCTTATTGATTGTTGATACAGGCTATTCGGATCTCCAAGGCGTACGAGAAATAATCGAAAAATCGGAAAAACACTTGGAAAAACTTCGGTATTTGAAGGAAAAAAAATTAGTTCAAAATTTTCTTGGCAATATTTCTCGAGATACTGGGTTAGTGACCTACGGAGAGAAGGAGGTTCGAAAGGCGCTCGAGCAATCGTCTATAGATACATTACTTATCTCGGAAAACTTGGATCGCTTGCGTGTTGTCATTGGGTGTCCAAACTGTAAGTACTCTGAAGAAAGAACCCTTCATCGGAATGAATTGGATGCTTTAGAAAAGGAAATCACTGAGAAACCTTGCCCCAAATGTCAAAGTTCCCTCTTGACCATTGATTCAACGACCGATATTATTGAAGAACTAGGCGATCTCGCCAAATCCACGGGCGCCAAAGTGGAGGTAATATCGGGTGATACCGAGGAGGGCACTCAACTCTGGAGCGGTTTTGGTGGGGTTGCGGCATTTCGGCGGTATAAGAGTCAAGATTAATCATTAAAGCCTTTTTCCACAGGTTGAACAGAAGATAGATTCTGATTCAAGAGGTGATCCACAATAGGCGCAAAATTCATCGATTTTTTTAATATTTTTTCCGCAATGTCTACAGAAAGTGGAATCCATCTCTATTTCTTTCTTACAATAAGGGCAATTAATCATTTCATGCCCTTTAATTCGTGGGATTTCGCGCCCTGCCACCAAATCATCTGAAATATCTTCCAGTTGCATAGTCCAAATTTCCTTGGCGACGCTGTACCCTTTCGAAGTCAATCGTAGATGATCTAATCCCACGATTTCAACCAATTCTGCTTTCTCCAATTGATAAATAGCGGTTTTTATGTCATCTGTTGTTATAAATCCTCTGTCAGGAATCGCCCAAAACGCTAAATTTTTTAATAGCGATTTTCCCCGATGCCATGAGAAGGGTGTTGTTTTATTCGGATTCTGATCTTCAAAATCTTTCGTTCTTTTTAGGATCCCGACTTTTATCACTTTAAACTTATCCGGAGGTAACGGCTTCGCTTCTGACATTTTCGCGCCTCATACCGTTCATAACCAAAATAAACAAACTAAATAAAATAATTATCTAATAAAAAAATTGAGGGTTACTTATGAGCGAAGAATTTGATTGTATAATTTGTGGCGCTGGGATTGCGGGACTTTTAACCGGTGCGGCGCTATCAAGAGCGGGACTCAGAGTTTTAATGCTGGAGAAGGCTACTTTTTTGGGTGGCAGGTCTGCGTGCATCGAAAAAGAAGGTTTCTTAGTGGATAATGGCATCCATCTCATACGATACTGCAAAAAAAGTCCGACAGCCACGATTTTCAAGAAATATCTTGGGAAAGAGAAATTGGATCTCATCGAATTGGGTGATGCCAAACTATTTTCGAATGATGAATGGTATGATTATCCGCTTTCTGCCTCTGCAATTCAAACTACAACATTCTTCAATGATATAGAAAAGCAGCAATTTGCAAAAATTCTTGTGGATGAAATAATTCAAGGGAAGGTTGAGCCCCTTCTGAATAAGAATGTGAAAGATTGGATAGCTGAAGCAGAAGAAAAATACGATATTGAACCCGGCGCGCCCCGTATCTTCCTTGAAACGTTAGCAAGATTTATGCTTGTTTCTTATGGGAATCTGGAAAAATTATCCGTTGGCGAATTGGTGGCGGGAATCCAGTTAGGGTTGAAAGCTGGAAAAGGTGCTTGCTACCCAAATGGTGGGTGGAAGCCTCTGATTGAACGATTGGCCAATATCATTACTGAAAATGGGGAAATTCGGACTAAAGTAAAGGTAGAAAAAGTCATAATTGAGAAAAAAACTGCAGTTAGTGTTAAAGCCGGTGGCAAAACAATAAAATCAAAGGTCATTATCGTCAATTTACCTGCTCAAGAAATATTTTCGATTTTAGATGAAAAGCTATTTTCACCGGCTTTCGTAAAACAATGTAAAAACCTCATTCCAAGCGCTGGAATTTCTATTGATTATGCTTTGAAGGAAAAAGTCTCCGATTTCTCTGGGAGTATTTTATCTTCTGAACCATTCACAATGTCCATCTTTACATCCAATATTGATCCCTCGGTGGCTCCGGAAAATTTGCAATTGTGCACCATTTTTCAGCCGACTCCCTCTGAAATCATCGGAAATGAAGTAAAATCAAATGAAATCGTCCAAAATATCGAAGAACTGTTAGAAAAAATGTTTCCCGGGTTTTCTGAACGTGTGCTCTGGAAGAGGGTCCTCAAATATCGGATGGTCGATGGCGCAATTCCTTTTATTAGTCAACACCGAAATCTGCGCCCTAAAGTGAAAAGCGCAGAAATCCGAGGGCTGTATTTTACGGGCGATACCTATAATGGTCCAGGGACTGGCGGGGAAATTGCCCATGCTTCTGCAGAATTGTGTATAAAAACACTCCTTGAAGACCTAAATCTCGAATCACCAAAGTGATTAATATAAAAATCGTTCTCTTTTCTTTTTTTAAGGTGCAACTGCGCTTGGAGTGATAAGAACGCATTTAAAAGTGGGTCCCGCCGCCTATCCAACCACCAAGGTTGCAAAATTCTTTGAGATGGTTGATCTATGTCAGTCCAAGCAATTTTCCGCTCTAGAACTTGAATTTATAGGAATTACCGCAACAGAATATACCTCTTCCAAAACTATGGAAGATTTTGCCCATTACGCACAAAATAAAAAGATAAGTTTATCCATTCATGGTTCGATGTACATCAATCTTGCGGCAATTGAGGAAAACAAAGTCACTCTCACCAAAGATCACATTCAGCAGGGGATTCGTGTAGCTCAAGCGGCATCAGCTAACTTAATATTTCATCCGGGCTATTTCCAAAAATTGCCACATAATACTGCCATTGAAAAAGCAATTTCTCTTTTAGTTAGCTTGGAGCTTACGCATCCTTCCATTATCTTTCTAGAAACTCCTGGGAAACTGAATTCTATCGGATCCTTATCTGAGCTCCTTGAGATAGCTGCCCAAACGGGCGTTCAAATCGGAATTGATTGGAGCCATTATTATGCTCGAAATTTAGGAAAAAAGTTCAGGGAAATTGGAGAAATTTTAGATATATTTTCTCTTCTTGAAAATACAATTAATCAAAAATATTTTCATATGCATATCTCAGGAATCGAGTTTAGCAGTAAGGGAGAAAAACGGCACCTCCCCTTCTCCAATTCCGATTTTCCCCTCGAATTGCTCATCCAATCTTTCCAAGAGATAGACTATCCGGGCACTCTTATCTGCGAATCCCCTCATAGGTGGGAGGGCGACACCGAATTAATTCAACAATTAATTCTGGGCACCATAACTGAGATTCCTCGGAAAAAATCCGTCACACTTTTCGACTATTTCAAATAAAGACTTTAATATCTATTTGTAATAATAAGATCCAATGAACATTACATCAGAAGAAAAAGCCCAAATTTTCAAAGCTCGGAATGATATTCTTAAAAGGGCTAATGCTGCAATACAACAAAAGTATTACTTGGATGCAGTGCTCCTTTTAGAAGATGCTATTGTGATGTCCAATAAGATAGGTGAAACAGAGCGGGCAAAAGAGTATAACCAAAAAATGACAGAGTGTGTTGAAAAGCTCTTTTCACTTTTTGCAACAGAAAACGAAGCTGAATCGGATATCGAAGAACAATCCATTTTACGCGAAGAAAGGGATAAATTAATCCATTTGGCCCAAGAATCAATGCAGAATCGGCAATTTCAAGAGGCAAGAAACAACTTCAGAAATGCCATGGAAATTTCTATAAAATTAAAAGATAAAATGGCAATCTGGAAAACAACAAAAAGTATTTCTATTTTGGGAGAAAAAATGACTCCCTCTGAACTTCTCTCTATTTATCTTAGCGAACAACAACCCGTTAAAGAAATTGAAATAAATCGACCCTTCTCAGCTCCTTCTATACCTGAAGCAAAGCCAGCTGGAAAACAATCTGAACCAAAAAGGCGTGAATTCGTGATAGTTTCAAAACCCTCACCTCAAACTCCTCCCGGCAAAGAGCTTCCTTTTTTCAAGGCGGTAATACCGCAACAAGAACCGCAAAAAGTCGAGGAAAGAGAAGAACCGACCCGAAGACCTAAAGAATCGGACAAGAAACCTAAGAAAGAAGCCGAGAAAAAAGAGATAGGTCGAAGTAGAATAGAGAAAAAAGAGGCAGGAAAGAAGCCAACTGTGAAAAAAGAAATCAAGAAAGAGGTTATAAAGAAACCAATTAAAAAAGAAGTTATAAAAAAAGAAACTAAGAAAGAAACTAAAAGAGAAGTGACTTCAGGCGGGTTATCTTCTGATGTACTTGCAGAAATTAGGAGCTTTAGGCACGAAGAACTTAGTTCTATGCCCCCACCTTCAACACCTGGAGCACTGAAGAAGCAAACTTCCTCAAAGGGGGCGCTTCCCACAGAAATGATGGAAGAACTAAAAAGAAAACGCAAAAAAATAGAAGATTAAAAAATACTTCGGATTTAAAGAAAATTTAAATACTTTTTTTGAATCATAAAAAACAAAAATGGTTCTTTTACGGTGTTTGATGAAAAGAATACCCGGAATCTTCCTGGTTGGAAATTTGCCCCAGTTCCTATTTGTTTCGGCGGCGATTTCCGAGCCCTAGCATTTTGTTGCCATCCCCACTTCAGTTTAACTCATTCATCCATTTGCCGAAGAAACGCCACTCTTAAAAAAATTGATCTAACAGAAGAAGAATATATTCAAATTAAGGATGCCTTCTCTAAACAGCACAATTGGGATGACCCTCGTGTTTGTTTCAAATCATTATCATATTGTTGTATGCGGCGAGACGGGTGCCCAAATACACGCGACTATATCCTCTATGAATTGTATGGTGGCAATTCTACACCTTGGCCAATTATTCAACAAGAATATTTTTCTCGTAAAAGGCTTCTAAGCATTGAAATCCTAAAATCTGCAGGAAAGAAAGCGCTCCTACAGCCTTTCCTGGAATTTGAGGCTAATAATGAATCTACTTAAAAATTGATGTTTATCAAATTCTATTCGTTATAATAATTGGCTTTTCAATATCACAGACGCTTAATTCTGTATCTAAATATGCAATAAAGGAATGGTTATCGACTTTCCTTTGATGGATAAATAGACATGCTATTGGAGGTCGATGAGATTCAATCACATCTTCAGAAATCTCAAACGTAACTCCTTCTTCACAAATAGGGCACCTTATTATCCTTTCAATCATAGATTTTTCCTTCTAAACGAGTTAAAAAATAAATCTCCTCAGAATTTGGAATAAACAATTTTAATGGGGCTCAGAATGTTTGATCATTAATATGGCTAATTCTTCAAAGATTTTAAAAATATTAAGATTATCTTTTGCAGAGGTTTCATAATAGGTAAGATGAACCTGATCGGCATACTTCTGGGCTTCCTCAATCGAAACCGCTCTTTCTGCTAAATCACACTTATTGCCGATTAAAATAGAGGGAATAATGCCAGAGTGTTCCCACAATAGTTCAATAAATGAGGGTACACTTACATATGATCGCCGTCGCGATAAGTCAAATACGATTAAAGAACCTTGAGCACCTTTACAAAAGGTCGGTATAATGAATTTGAATCTTTCTTCACCTGCTAAATCCCAAACGGAGAGGTTTACAAGGGCAGCATCAAGATCAAGTTTTTTCACATAAAAATCACTGCCTATGGTAGTTTTATATCCCTCTAAAAATGTATTTTCACAAAGCCGCCTAATTATACTGGTCTTACCAACACCCGCTGCCCCAATAACGACCACTTTGAAAATTCTCTGCGGTTTTGTAGCCATTTTAAACCTCCGATAGGGGAGAAAAGCGCAAATCCATGGGTTCTCTTATTTGAATCACATACAATATATTACTATATTTGCAATAAAAATTTGATTCACATCCTCAAGAAACGACTTATCATGATTAACGCGAAATCTTTCCCATTAGACTGATGGACCACATACCATGCGTAAACAAATGCTTTCCGTTTTTTAGCGTATTCTTCTATAACTTGATTTCTGCCAGTCATGATCTTTACTTGATTGCAAAGAATAGTTTCTTTTCTCTTCTTTATGGTTAGGAAAAAATAGCGCATCGTAACAAAAAATTAAAACAGAATTACAAAGTAAATCTGCCTTTTGATTTTGTATCAAATTAAAATGATTATTGTTATCTTCATATTTGAAGCAGATAAATGATTTCTATGAGAATGAAGTTGGTACCTTAGCTTCTCCGAGAGTATATGAAACCTCGGTATTTTGGTTTGAAATCATTTCTTCAATGTATCAGACATATCTGGTCGACTTGCAAATCTCCCCTATATCTTTATACCTTAAAGGTTATAAGACCATGGCTCGATCTCGATAACAAATAATATAAATTTTGGTTAGAGATTTGAGAATCGCTTTAATAAATCCAGCTTGGGACATTAGAACTTATACCCCATGGATCCCATTGGGGCTTGTATATCTCGGAACAGTCTTGAAAGAGCATGGCTTTTCCATAAAATTATTGGATGCAGCGGCACATAGGTACGATCTTGCAAAAATATTGCAATGGATTGAACATGTTAACCCAGATATTGTTGGAATTAGTGCAATGACCATGTCATTTCTCGCCTCTATCCACCTTGCAAAAGCAATCAAGGGCTGGAATCCCAACATAAAGATCGTGCTCGGCCATTACCATCCGACAATCGAAGCAGAGAATATCATCCAGAAATATAGCGAAATCGTCGATTACTGTGTCCGGGGCGAGGGTGAGCAGATATTCTTGAATTTAAGCAGGTTCCTAGAAGAAAACCCTGAGAGAGATCCTGTTGATATTAAAGGATTGACTTTTAAAGATGCATATAAGAAGATTATATCCACGCCCAATCCATCCTTGATTATGGATCTGGACAAAATCCCGTTTCCCGACCGCACCTTGATTGATTTCGAATATAAGTGGAGTTTTGCAGGATTCGAGGTTCTGAACTCGAAGTTCACGACCATGCTGTCGTCAAGGGGATGCCCTTATAATTGTACCTATTGTGCTTGCTCGAAATTTGCACGGCGAAAGTGGCGCCCCCGCAGTCCCGAGAATATCATTGAGGAAATGGCAATCATTCAAGATCAAGGTTATACGGAACTGAGTTTCATCGATGATAACTTCACATTGAACTCTAAACGGGTCATCAAACTGTGCGAGTTAATGAAAAAAGAACGGATTGATATCAATTGGCACACAGATGGGCGGGTAGACCAAATTTCGCAAGATATGCTTGATTGGATGCATCATGCGGGGTGTCGATCCATTTGGTATGGATTCGAAAGTGCCAACCAACGAATTTTGGATCTATACAACAAAAAGACCAAAGTCACACAATTCCACGATGCAATTCGTGCAGCCCGCAAAGCTAAAATCGATATTATTGTGGGCTTATTTATGATGGGTGCTCCGACCGAAACATTAGAAGAAATTCGCAATACGATACACTTTGCATTAACCGCAGACTTAGATCTTCCCTTTTTCAACATTGTGGATATCTATTCTGGCATTAAATTGTGGCAAGATTACGTCGATCGCGGTGTAATATCTCCATACGACATCGTCATGGTGAAGCAAGGTGAGATCGTATTCGAGGTCGAGCGGTGGGAGACAACAACGAACGTGATGGAGCTTTCCTTGCCCCGGAAAAAATATGAATTTTTGTTAAATGAGATTCAAGAGGCTTATAAATCATTTTTTTCATTCAAGCGCGCCCCTTTGCTGCTTAAGCAGACTTTGCGTATGATGAAGAGCCGGTTCATGAGCTCTATGGCACTGAACTTCCTCGGTCACTTTCCCTACGCGGTCAACGCATTTATTAAGATACGCAATTTGCGCCCGAAAGGCTTTGGGAGATATGAAGAAACGTAAAATTCTCAATGTATCAAAATTATCAGCTTAAATTCGGTTTATATTGAAATTAATCAAAAAAACCTATAGGCATTAGATAAATAATGAAAATATTATTAATGAGTCCCGCATATCCGAGAGATGAGTTATTCTCTGCTTCTGCACCTCCGTTAGGGTTGTTATACCTAGCAACCTCTGCGAGAAACCTCGGGCATCAAGTTCAGGTTATCGATCAAGCCTCTATTAACTTAAACAATCAGGCAGTAATCAAGCGCGTCAAAAAATTGGATCCTGATGTTGTCGGTTTTTCGGTCTTGTGCGAATCGTTTGGAAACGCAAGAATTATTTCCGAGCAATTAAAATCATGGAATCCAAATATTAATATCATATTTGGAAATTATTTGCCAACATTTTATGCCCGAAAAATGTTGGGAAATTCCGAATTTTTAGATATTTGCATACGGGGAGAAGGTGATATAACTTTTATCGAGCTTTTAGAAGTGTTGGAAAGGAATAAACCGCTCGAAGAAGTTGATGGAATATCATACAGGATAAATGGCAGAGTTATGGAGAATAAAGATCGACCACTCATTAAAAACCTTGACATACTTCCAATTCCAGACCGAACTTTCACTCCTGACATCTATAAAAACAAGATATACGGTATTGATGTTTCCAAACACAAGTTTACTACCATAATATCCTCAAAAGGTTGTCCATACTCTTGTAGATTTTGCTCTTGCCGGGCATTTATGAATGGAACATTCCGAACCAGATCTGTAAATAATGTGTTAGCGGAAATTTGTGAATTGGCGGATCAAGGGTATCAAGAATTATTTTTTGTCGATGATAATTTCACATTAAATAAAAAACGAGTCATCGAGCTAAGTCAAAAAATTCGGAAAGAAAAACTCGATCTACGATTCACGACCTTTGGAAGAGTAAATCACAGCACATATGAATTGTACAGGCATATGAAACTCGCGGGTGTCAATGTTATACTCTTTGGCTTTGAAAGCGGCGTTCAACGAATATTAAATTATTATAACAAGAAGATTACAATCGAAATGAGTAGAATTGCAGTAAAATTAGCTCGAAAAGCAGGGATAGATATGATCACTGGTGCATTCCTCCTCGGCGGGTACGATGAATCCTATAAGGAGGCCTTGCAAACAATCAAATTCATTTCAACCCTTGATATTGATTTTGCTCAGATTGTTATTACCCGTGCTTTGCCGGGAACCCCCATTTTTAACGAACTCATCAATAGAAAAATCCTCGATGAGGAAAAATACTGGAAAACAGGCGTAAACATAATCGATCTACCCGGTGCAAAGATGAATCGAATAGGCGTTTTCAGGCTTGTAAATTACTACTTCCCGAAGATATTCTCTAATTCAAAATACATATTCAGAGCATTCTATCGCAACCTTATGAGCCGTTATCGGCGTGAAATATTGTTCAGCCATTTGAATCGTAAAACCATTATGATAGTTAGAAAATTAATGAAAAACCCTCTTGATTTTATCTGAAATCAGATTAACTTCTCAATCTTTCGTGAAAATTATCGAAGGTTTCGAAAAATTATAAAGTTTCAAATAAAAACCATTAATACTTTCTTATCCCTATTAATCAACTTCCATTTGATCACTATTACTGATTATCTCTAGGGAGGTCGGTTGAAATACATCTAATGATGCTAAATAAAGGCTTTTAATCCATTTCCTCAATAATTTGTACATTTCTTTTGCTTTTTCTTTTTCGATCTCAGGGAATCCTTCTATTTCACTGGGATTATAAAATCCTTTGAAAATTTCAGGATGGACTTCCATTTTTTCTACAAACTTCATTGCCTTCAAATGCAGGGCATCACTAATCTCTTTATCAGGCAATTTATAAAAAATGAAGGAAAGTAGCATCATTTCCTTTTTCCCGCGCGCCCAATCACTGGGGATTTCAAAATAATAACTTAAATGGCTTATATCAGGATAACTTCGAGAGAAGAAACCCTCCCGAGTAGCAATCTCCAACTCTTTACATAATATTTTGGATTGTTCCTCTGTAAGCATTTTCTCAGGGTGTGCCGTACAAATTAGCGGACCTGCTTTCCGGTGAAAATAAAGTAATGTCGTAGCGATTATGGATTTCTCACTTTCTAAAATCAAACGGTCTTTAATTTCAAAATATTTCTTCGAAAATTCAATGAAATATTTATAGAGTTTAATTATCTCAATTTTCACTTCTTTGTCTTTAAAATCCTGATTTGTTAAAATTTGCGATGTATCCCTCAATTTTTCAGTCAAATGGTCTATATTTTGAAAGAGAAATTCGGGATTTTTCTCTTTTATCATCAAAGTAAGAAAATAGGCTGCATTCTTCTCTGGAACTGATTCATCAGGGACAGTGAATGAAAAGGTTAATCCAGTAAATTTAAATCTAGGAAAGGGAATGACCGTTACTCCCTCCGAGATTAATTCTTCCTCACCTGCCATTATAGAAACAAGTTTTGTACCGATATTGATAATTGATTCTTCCTCTAAATCATTAGGGTAACAATAAATTGGTTCTGCCCCCTGATGTCCAAATTTTAGGAAAATAACGTAACGAACTAAATCTATCTCTTTACTTTTCTGATAATCCACCTGCAAACCTTCTGTCCTTCATAAATTAACCAAAAGCCTTCATTTGGTTATTGATAAGAACTCCTTCTTTATTTTTTCTTCATTGACTATATTTACTTTGTGATTTTGTTTAGTGCCTCATATCAAAGAATTATAAGTTATAAAATAATATTGGAAGGTTGAATTAATCTATGGGGCAAGTCGCACCTTCGCCATGAGCGGATTCTCCATGACGTAAATCACAAGAGCACTGCTCAGATTCAAGTTCAATTTGAATGGTTGAATGCTGAATATTAAATCTTTGTAATAAATTAGCATGTAATTTTTCACGTATGCTGCAAACTTCTGAGAATTCATTGCTTTTTACGACAATATGGCATGAAAGAATAATAACATTGCTACATAGTCTCCAAATATGTAAATCATGAGTATCCATGATCTGAGGCTGTGCATTTAACCAGGTAATAACTTCATTGGTATCAATAGGTGATTTTTGCATTAATGTCGAAAGCGATTCTTTGAGGACGCGATATGTCCCCCGAATGAGAAGACCAGCAATGATTAGGGCTATGAGAGGGTCGATCACATAAATACTACTCCAATATTGAAAAAATAAAATAAATATTGCTCCAATAATAACGGCTACTGATGATAAAGTGTCACCTAAGATATGAATATATGCGCTCTTTACATTTATATCTTCATTATATCGAGATCCAATTAATCGAATAGATAAAACATTAGCTCCTAATCCAATTATGGCAATCACTAAGACATCCAAAGGGATGACTTCAATTGGAGCTATAAAACGCTGAATAGCTTCATAAATGATGAAAAATGTCGCAAAACTTAGAAGAATTCCATTAGTCAATGCGGCAAAGATTTCCAACCTATGATAACCAAATGTATATTGGTCGTTCGACTCTCGCATTGCGAGGCGTAACGCTCCAAAACTAAACAATAATGCAACAATATCTAAAATAACATGAAAGCTATCCGCAATTAGACTGAGAGAACCGAAAAGCAGTCCCCCAATCAATTCCGCCACAAAAATAGTAGATGTAATCAAAGATGCAAAGAGGAGTTTTTGCGCAATTTTCATTTCTGCAAACCTATAGCATAAAAATTAAAATGAAATTTATAATAATCGCAACGATAAGCGCCGTAATTAAAATGCTATTAATAAACCTAACTCTTTTTAACATTGGATTGAGAGATGCTTTGGCGAAATTATTTATTGGTATAACTCCCATATTTAATGGATGCATTTTATCATTTGGTTCCTGTCTTTTCGAAAAGGGTGATAGAACTTTAATATTACTGCTTTGTTCTAAATCTCTTAAGACTGAATTAATAGATGTGGTTAATCCTAATCGTTCAAAAATATTTGAATCTTCTTTAATATCCTTATTAAGATTAATAGACCCCTTAAAACGCAAATTTTGCTCGAAATCTTGGATATTTTCCAAGATATCCTTTTTTTGATTTTTTGATTCCATTCAAATCACATATAAAAATAATAGCCCAAGACTATAAAAATTTGTTAGAAAAAATTACCTAAAGAAACAACTAAAAATAATTTGTTACTGAATTGTTCATTTATAGTAATTGAGAAAAAATAATTACGCTGATTCTTCAATACCAAATATCTTATTTACTACCGGTTCAATCTCTTTAAAGGCATCAATATTCCCGTCCCATTGCTCTAAATTAGATTTAAATTTATGTTCAAAATCGCTTGAAAAGTTATTTAACTTCTCTCGTATCAATTCAGTGGCCTTCCCAGCTAACACGATTGCAACCGTAATAAAATCGCCTGCTTTTAGTTCCAATTCAAAAGCTCCATAGGCTAATTTAGTGACAGGAGTGGCTTTTTGGGAAATTTCCATACCGAAACTTTGAATGGCGGTCAAAAATCCCCCGACCAGGTCACTATCAAATTGAAATTTCCCAAACCCATGAGTGAAGAGGACAAGTCCATTCTCTTTATGAATTATCATTAAATACCTCATAATGCGCCGCATATAGGCATTTTCAAGGGCAATAATCTCATCGCCAATAGCATTGATCTGCCCTTCAAGTTTTTGAGTAGCCACACTGGAACTCGAATCAAAAGTATCTTTATAGACACCATATTTTGATTGCGTAATTTGATGGGCGGTCTTTATCCAATCAATCACATTATACTCCAAATCATTAGATTGCTCTTCGGTAAGTTGTGCGGTGCTGTCTTGCTGTTGCTCTAAATCAGTTTTCCACTGCATAAGGTTGGCATATAACTCATCTTTTAAATAACTGGATTCTACTTGGGCGGTTAATTCATTTAAAATCAATACGCCATCGTTTATAGTTCCAAGAATTTGACATAGATCACATAGTTTGGAGAGGCGCCCTATAATTTCAAAGGCATTTAAAATTTGAACACCGATTTTTTCCTCTTTAACTTGAAGATCACTTTGAACATTCATGGCAATTTGAATAAGATTGCGTATATAAGCCAAGATACCAGTTGCGGATTTCATATCATCCGTGAAAACATCAATTTGTACTTTATCCTCCAATACCGTGGCACGCACTAATATTTTATTTTGGGTCACTTTGGCAATACCCAGAAATTCAGACTCAAATTTAACATCATCCACAAAAAGATTGTGAAGATCCAATGCAGCAATCTGTTCGTTCGCAACTTTAAATCCTTGGTCTCTTGATATATTTCCCAAATCTACCGCACAGGTCGATTTTAATTGACTTTTTAACCAATCTTCAATTTCATCACGGCTTGCGCTCTCAGGAATGACTAAAGGGCATTTTATCTGAATCTCCTTTGGCTGAATGGTTATAGAATGGGGTTCTCCAAAACTATCTGCGTATGAGACGGTCCCAAATACTCTCGATTGGCCGCACGCCATGGGCATCAACATGAAATCGACGCCCCGGGATTCGCCGGGCGCTAAAAATGGAACTTGTTTTGTGAGCGATTCAATGGTATATTGCTCTGTGACATTGAGCAGGACCGAAATATTCGTAATTGCAGTCTCGGTATTATTTCTGATTGCCACTTTAAACCGAATTTCCCCACCTACATAATCATATTCTCGAACGACTTGCACTTCCCCGAGTTTAGGAGCTCCTCCTTCTCCTATTTCTTCAGCCACGGTAGCTGGTAGCTCTTCGGGAACCTTTATACCTAGTTCTTTCTCAAATTGCGCTTTTAGCTTTAGTGCTTTCGGTTGTTCTGAATCTAGATCTAGTATTTGATTGACTACCTGTAATGCACCTTCGTAATTCTTTCCTTTTTGATAAACAGTTAAAATGTCCATTAATTTATCAATCTTACCCTTCTTAGTCTTCTTTTGAAGGTCTTCTTTCATTGTTATAGCTTCTTTCGATAAATTGTTGGAGATTTTTATGGCTTCATCAACTTTCGCTTCTGCTTTTTCATATTCTTTACTTTTAATAAGATTTTTAGCAGTTAATATCAGGTTATCTAATGTATATTTCTGCTCTGCAGCATTTATAGTATCTATTAACCCCATAATATCTTTATCTGTTTTCAAATGCTCCGAAATATTGTCTAAAACCATTCTGGCATCGTTAAATTTATACGCATTCAACTCTGCCAGTGCTCGATCCATCGCCTTTTTCTTTTCAAACTTCATTTCCGTTTCAATGATAGAACTCTGTAATTTTTGTGCCTTCACATCATTTGGATCTATTTCCAGTAATTCCTTTATCCGATCGAGAGCTATTGAATAATTCTGAATCTTTATTTGAGTATTTATCTCATCCCACAATTTTTTCTTTCCGGTTCTTTTCTGCTCATCCAGAATTTTCTCTCTTAACTTAAGCGCATTTTTATTGGAAGAATCTCTCTTTAAAATCATTTCAACTTTTTTCAAGGCATTGTCAAAATCCTCATTCTGAAGAAGTTCTCGACTTTCCACTTCCCATTTTGTAGATTGCTGTGCCCATTTTGCATTTTCCGCCTCTTCCTTTAATTTCAGTAATTTTGGTTCTTTATATTTCTTTACTAAAGGCATTAATATTTTTATGGCTTCGGAAAAATTTTCCGAATCAAACTGTTCTTTCGCCGTTGCATATCCCGATTCAATCTCATACTTGATTTTATCTTGTGTAATCTTCTCTTTTAATTGAATGAACCTTTTATCATCTGGAATAATTTCCAAGTACTCATTTATTAAGTCAATAGCATCATCAAATTTCTTTGATTCAACTTTATCAGTGACTTTTGCTAGTATCTCTTTTTGCCCTTTCTTTCTATACTCAATTTGCAATTTTCCGAGTAGCTTTAGCTGCTGCTTGTCTTTAGGATGATCTTTCAGATATCCTTTAATTTCCATTAATGCTTCATGATATTTTTCTTCCTTCATTTTTTGCATCAGTGTTTTTTCGTTCATCTCGATTCACTTCACAAAGGCTCTCAGAAATTATTTTTAAAATTTGGTTCTTTCCTTAATTGGTAAGGAAAAAGAAAGAAATTTGAATATTTCTTCAGGATTTGAAGTACTCTGGCAGAGTCAAGAGAGCATACAATTTTTTGTTCAATATACAACATTTTTTGTAATAGATAAAATTTTTCTTTAATTAAACCCGCCTTTGAATGAGGGGAAGTTTGGATCCCCTTTTGTTCGAAAGTAGACAAGTTAAGAGACCACAATTGGGATATCAGACCATTGTGAGTCCGGGAAGCACCACCTAAATCCATAGTTCAAAAAGAAAGTTAATATAGCTTCAATCATTTAGTCTAAATAGATTCATACTGAAGATAATAAGGGTAGGGTCATGCATGCATGAAAATGTAAAGCCCACCCACGCTAAGGTGCTCGCGGAATTGGAAAGGAGAAGTGGCAAGTCGCTCCCCTGCGTGGATGAAATTGAATATTATACTATCGGAGTGCAGGTGGAAGGGGACCGTATTATTGGACTTGGGTTAGCTTTTTGCATGTTAGCGGAGTCCTTTGCGAATCTTGACTAGCTACCGGAGTCCCTTGCGAATCTCGACTCGCTCCAAACCTTAAATTTAGTAAGTAACCACCTCACGACGCTCCCGGAATCCTTTGGGCAACTGACATCCCTCCAAAGCCTAAATTTAGGGTGGAACCAGCTCACGACGCTCCCGGAGTCCTTTGGGCAACTGACATCCCTCCAAAGCCTAAATTTAGGGTGGAACCAGCTCACGACGCTCCCAGAGTCCTTTGGGCAACTGACATACCTCCAAAGCTTAGATCTAGGACACAATGAACTCATGACTCTCCCGGAGTCTCTTATGGACCTTGAATCGCTCCAGACTCTAAATTTGAGTTGGAACAAGCTTACCACGCTCCCAGAGTCCTTTGGGCGGCTGAAATCACTTCAAACACTGGATTTATCGAATCAAGTTTTTGGATACGATCTAACGGCGCTCCCGGAGTCCTTTGGGCAACTGGAATCGCTTCAGACCTTAATGATCCATAATAATCAGCTAACGACGCTCCCGGAGTCCTTTGGGCGGCTGGGATCGCTTCAGACCCTAATGATCGATGATAATAAGCTAAGGACTTTCCCAGAGTCCTTTGGGCAACTGACATACCTTCAAGAATTATGTTTGGATCATAATCAGCTAACGACGCTCCCGACATCCTTTGACAACTTAAACGCGCTCCGATGGTTATCGATCCGCAACAATCCGTTAGGGGAGTCCGTCGAGGAGTTTTTAAAGAAGCTTAGCGAAAAAGGGGTAAATGTAACTCAATATTTACATTTATGAGCGAAAAAAAGAAAGAAAAAGAAAGAGGCACAGTTTTATTTTATTTTCGCTCATAATCGCGAATTATTTGCCATTTTTCTCAATTATTTGAAGAAATTTGAATATTTCTTCAAATTTCTGTATAAAAAAATTATTTTCCATTAAAAATTGGCTTTCTTTTTTCATTGAAAGCTAGTACACCTTCTTGATAATCTTCGGTCTTTGTACTTTCTATTTGAATTCGCCGTTCATTCTCTATGGCTGTTTTAAAATCTTTCTGGTACCCTTCCATAAATAATTTCTTCATTCTACCAATAGCCAAAGTAGGTTGATTCGCCAGTTTTTCAGCAATCTCAATTGTAACTGTTTCTAATTCTCCAGAAGGAACAACTTTATTTACCAATCCCAATTCTTTCATTTCCATTGCACTTATAGGTTCTCCAAAGAAACACAGTTCCGCAACTTTCGGCCAGGGCAGTTGTCTGGGAAGAAATACAGTTCCTGCGAATCCAGGTATTAATCCCAAGTTGATGAAACTTTCCGCAAATTGAGCCTCTTCTGAGGCAATAATGAGATCGCAGGAGAGTGCAAGATTCATCCCTGCTCCCATGGCCGCACCATTAACAGCGGCAACCACAGGAATTCGTAATAGTCTGAGTTTATAAGCGATCTGATATAAATCCAGGGTCAAATTCTCCATCATTGTATCTGATGCCCCCTCTTCTATTGCTTCTTTAAATTTCTTAATATCGCCTCCTGCACAAAAAGCTTTACCGGTACCCGTAATAATTAAAACCCGGACTTCTTCTGTTTTTTCACATTCCTCTATAGCTGAAAGTAGCTCTTTTCCTGTCTGGATATCCAATGTCGGAAACTTCCTGTCTTCTGATACAGTTAAAGTAATTGTTGCAATTGCTCCCTGAATTTCTAACTTCAAATTTTCATATTCCACTTTTTTCGCCTCTTAACATTAAATAACGATAAATCTCTTTCTGAACGAATTTTTAAGTTTAATTGCAGATATCAAAAACCAAAATAAATTTTAAAATGAGCGAATTGATAATTATTTAATATATTCATTTTCCATGATACATAGGCTTTCGTTTCTCAAAAAAAGCGGTGACCCCCTCTGCAAAATCTTCGGAACCAGCGACTTCTATTTGCCTTTCCCGCTCTACTGCTAATTGCTCTTCTATAGTATTTAGAAAGGTTGTACATAATAATTTTTTAGTATTCAGAACATTCAAAGGTGGGACTTCAGCCAATTTTTGGGCAGTTTGCTCAATAGTTTGATCAAGTTCTTCGGTTGGAATCGCTTTATTTATTAATCCCCACTCTTCAGCTTTTTTTGCATCAATTTTTCCTAGCCAAAAAAATTCCTTCGCTTTTCTTACCCCAATTAATCGCGGAATTGTACAAGTCCCACCCCCATCGATGCTTAGACCCACATTTGCAAAGGCCTCATCTAAAATGGCATTCGTATCTGCAAATACTAAATCACAACTTAGCACTAAATTCAAGCCAGCTCCATAGGCACCACCGTGAATTCGTCCAATTACCGGTTTGGCGAGCTGTATAATTTTTTGGACGCATTTATGCAAAATTTCTGAAATATCGGCTATTTTTTGTGACGCCATTCCTTTGTTAATTGATGATAAAAATTCTTTGATATTTCCTCCACTCGAGAACAATCGTCCCTTTGCTCCCAAAACGATAACCCTAATTGATTCATCCTGTTCGCAATCCTCAAGCGCAGAATATAGTTCTGTCAAATTCTCCACATTAATTGCATTCAAATTCTCTGGTGTATTCAAATAAATATAACCAATTGGAGGTTCTTTTTCCAATAAAATAAGGTCATAAGACATATATTTCACCAAAAATTAGAAATTTTTTAATTAGAATCGGAATTATATTCTTGAAGGATTTTGGCAATGCGCTCTGCAGAATCCTTCATTTCCTGATATGCTAGTCCTATGGTTCCTTTTGCCGGGAGAATACCCACTAGTAAAAATGATTTTCCACGATTAGATTCTTGTTTCATATTAACAATAATGGCTTTCATTTGATCGTTTCCCTCTAGTAAGATAAATTTAACACCACTTTCAAAAAGGCTTTCAGACACAAATTCGATGGTACGATGAATAGAAGTACTCCATTTCCCAAAATAATTTGTATCTATCTTTGAAGATCGCGCATGTGGTCCCTTTCTAAGACCTTTTGGAACATAAGCTGCGTCCTCATGGATACCAAGCACCGATCCATCATAGCCAATGACCATACTTACTCTTATTCCCGCGCGCGATCGTAAATTCCGCAACTCTTCTAGCAATTTAATATTTAGGGGGAGTGGGATCCCTTGATCGGTTTTTTCGATCTCTTGATCACTCTCTGATCCATTATCATAGTTTTTCATAGTTTTTCTGGGGTCCAAGCTTAATTGCGTTTTTTTAATTTTAATTCAAAATTTCTCATTAAATCAGAATACCAACCCCCTCTTAAAATCTTTTGTTAAAGTCCTATCAGTGTTCCTTATTTTCAATGCCTCTGTATAATATAAAAACAAAAAATAACCTTATAAAGGGGGATTTATTTATATATTATGACAAAACTCTTGTCATTTATTAGTGGTCGGTTTTGCCCTTTTCTCACATTTAACAAGAGCCATATTTTCTCCCTCAATTTTAAGGACTCGGGGCAAACCACCCCTAATTTTTTAACGAGGTACTTCATTCAAGATCTTAAGATAATATGTCTAAAAATTTTTGGGAAGAACCTATTTTTTTTTGAGTTCAAATAAATCGCGAAATTTTTTCTATCATGGAAGGATCACAGATCACTCTTTTGGATAGAAAATTTCGGTGAATTTCATCTAATCTAGTATATTTCTACTATAAATTCTTGTTTTGTAATATGAATATACAATACAAACTTTAACTTTTTGGCTATTAATGCAAAATAAATTAGGAAATTGTAAATTGGTTTATTAATTCACGAATATTGGATAAATTTTTGAGTGAATCGACTAGTTCTAGAGATATTGTATTTTATATGAAATACCAAACTATTTTTCAATGAATTAATAATTCACTCTTCGATCCCTATCTAAAGATATAAGATAAATAAATTTTATATTACCGCATGAGAAATTAATAAGATAAATTCTTGAGGCGAAGAAATCCTTAGAGATGAAAAAACCATGCCTATGCAACCCTTAGAAATTTATGATGTCGAAGAAACCGGGGAGTTAGTCCTTAAGCACAAGAATTTAAAAGCCGCATTGATAACGGATAATACGATAATGATTGTAAATCATGATGATAAAACCATCATTTTATGGATTGGAAAAGGCTCAAGTACGCGTATAAAATTTGCGGCTGCCCGTGCATCTCGCCGCTTCTTAACCGATCGGGGACTGAGTTATCGGGTCAAGACTGTTGATGAGGGAGAGGAACCCGATTGGTTTCAGGCTTTATTTACCCTGAAAGTGACGGAGCGGTCCCGTGATGAACCTCCAACCTTGGAAATCTTATCGATTTTGAATGAAGTGAAGGCTGAAGCAGTTCCCGAGGGGTATCAACGAGAAGCATGCATCATTACACGTGATTTTTATGTGCCAGTCGAATTTAAATCATCAATTATGGGGAAGGATACATCTAGCATAAAATTTGAGAAAGGTGACTATTTACCTGAAGGCTTTTTTATGCTACCTTCGGGGGCATATTCCCCGCGTCTTCTCGTTAAAAATGGAAAAGTCCTGGGTATTGATATTTTAATCAATTTGGAGTTCCTTAAAAAAGATACCACTATTGAATCCCTTCAACAAGAAAATAGCTCTCAAAAGGACCAAATTGAGTCGCTTCAAGCCGATATCATTCAAAAGGACCAACAACTTTTGGCTCTCCAAGAAGAACTTGGGCGTAAAGATGATCAAATCGAATCTATTCGGATTGAAAATAAAGAGAAAGATGGAGAAATCGAAAGTTTACAAGAAATGGTTTCAAAAAGAGACATACAAATTGAAGACTTTCAAAGTGAAATGACCCTAAAAGATCAAGAGAATGAGATACTCCAAGCTGATCTTGTGAATGAAAGAGATCAAATTAATGCGATGCAATCTGAATTAGAAGAAAAGGACCAACAGATTATTGTGCTTCAAAATGAACTTATAGAAAAAAATCAGCAGCTTGAATCCATTCATAATGAAAATATAAGTAAAGATACTCAGATTGAGTCGTTAAATCAACAAATTCAGGAACTAGTATCATCCATAGAAGAAATGGAGCAAGCTTCCCCAAAAAAAGATAAAATTATCGAGCAAAAGACAAAGAAATTCAAAAAGAGCAGCAATTACACGAGGAGGAGAAAATCCAATTAGAAGAAAGAATAAAGGAATTAGAATCTATAATTGAACCTGATAAGCTCTAAATAAAATTCTTATTTTTCTAAAAAGGGAATTATATTCTACATTTAAAGAAATAAAGAATCAATAGATTTAAAGATTTTCATTTATTTACAGCCATTATGACCATTATATTCATATATCTCATCAATTCGATGAGTTAATCTCTCTTTTGCGTATTCTTGCCCAAGTTTCATAATCTTTATAATGGGCCCCCTGACAAATGAGGGGAGTTTGATAACACTTTTGTTTTGTGTGATGACCTCTAATACTTTATAGCTGAATTCCAATTCTTGCTGTAGATTCTGTAGAGCATCTTCTTTTGCTGTAAAAGCATTTTGAGTGAGTTCTTCATAGCAAGTGCCCTCACTGAACAGCAATCGGTTGGCCGGCGTAATACGATGTCTAAATACATCTTTCATTATATTCTGAATAATCGGATACGCTTTATGCTGTTTCTTACAACGGTGAAAAGACTGATCATTAGTAATATATGCTTCAAAATTCTCTTCTATCAATTGGTCTAAATTATCTTTCCGATATTTCACCGCACAATCCAGTACAATATCGATTTGGTTTATTGCTTTATCCCGTATATCTTTCCGAGCCATTATATTATAAATTAAACGCGCAATCGGATTGAAAAACCACCCTGTAATGCCTCCATACATCCGCCCCAAACACACTTGAATATAATCTAAGCCTTTATCCATTTCTTTTATTAATTCTTCTTTGACAATAGATGCATTCTCTTGCACGGGCGATTTTTGCATGGATCTGTCACCAGCATTTATCATAGATTATTACCCTGAAGCTTATTAACAAAATTTTAAAGTTATATTATAAGAACTAAAACTTATTTTTAAAAATTCTTTTTTATATTCATAAAATAGCTAAGATTTTCTAAACATAAGCAACTTTTTAGTACAGTAGAGGTCTTGCCTTACTGATAAAGTGAGGTTCTAATCATACCAAAATTTCTATTAAAATATTTTTATAAAACTCCAACCCCATAAGCAATTACCCACATTAGAACCCCAGCAACAATTGGGACCGATAAATTATCATTGATAGTTGAGAGATCTAAATAATCAAAGAGCATAAATACGCCTCCAGCAATCAATGCAAGTAAAATATTTACATACCATGCCCAATTCGGTTTAAAAATGAAACATAGCACCAAGGTTGAAACAATTCCAATTACCACTCCAGCGATTGTTCCTTCTAGCTTTTTATCGGAATTTAATTTCAAATAGCGTTTGCCATAATTCTTTCCAACAAGAGAGGCCATTGCATCGCTTACCCCAATGAGCATTGCTATGGATGCAAAAATTGGAAAGGGAAGAATAAAGAACAAGGCGATTGCCATAATGGTTCCATCAGGAGAAGAGTAAGAATTCAATTCTTTCTTTTTCATGGCGCTTGTGAAGAGTTGGACAGCCCATTTAGGCAAAAGTTTGAAATTATAGAGTCGAAAAAGATCTCCCAAGGTGAAAAAATTCACAAGGGCAAAGCCGATATTAAAAATCAGAAATCGGCCAAAATCCTCTCCTGATAATCCGGCGAACCCCCCTAAAGCTAGGGCGATAGAGTAGGAGACAATAATGATTATCGGTATAAAAGCGTGATAGATTTTCCTACGAATATCCCGAGCGGAGGTATATTCTTCAGGGAAGCGCATAATGAATAACTCATAATCTCGTTCATTTATTTTATCAAATTCCGCATCTTGTGTCCATTTTCGAAGGCGTAGATATTCGATAAAGGGGATGATAAGTAGCAAGCCAACCACTAGTAGTTGAATGGGAACAGACCACTCGGGTTTGACCATCATAATAGGAAGAAGGAAACTCACACCCATATAACACCCAAAAATAATCAATTCATTCATTATGTAATTTAGTTCTTTATATTTTCTGACAATTCGGAGTAAGATTAACCCCGCATATACCCAAATAACTGCCATATAAGGTAAGCTAATTAAAATATTATCCATATAACCCATAATCATCACAATTTTGATAATTGATAATTAACCAAGTATTTGCTAATTAAAATATTATCGGAGAAAATACAAAATTAAAATAATATCCGTATAACCCATAATCATGATCTTTTGAAGAATTGAGCCATGATAGCATTAATTTCCTCGGATTTTTCGACGAAAACCATATGTCCTGCATCTGAAATGATAGTTAGTTCTGATATAGGCATTTTATTATGCATTTTCTCCGATAATTGGACGGGGGTTAGATCATCATTTTCTCCTACAATTATTAATATGGGGCAAACAATGGCATTTAAATCCAATTTTAAATTTACCACTGCGATTCCATATGCGGCGCTTACATATAAGGGGACCGAATCGACATCCTGGAGCAAGTTTTGAATCAAGGTTCGTTGATGCTCAATTCGAATCGATTTCAAGGTCCTTTGCCATATTTGACGGAGGGTTTTGGAGATAAAAAAGGTCCCCAAATTGTGCCAGATGGATAGTTTTGCGGGGAAATAGAATGTTGTACCAATAACCACCGCTCCTTCTATTTCCTGAGCATAGTATTCACAAAATTGAAGCGTAATCATCCCGCCTAAACTATGCCCAATTACCCAATAATCGTTAATATTAAGTGTTTGAATCAATGTATGGAGGGTCTTAGCCTGACGTTTAAGGGAATATCCGTAAACGGGTTTAGATGATAATCCAAATCCTCTCAAATCGAGGGCAAGAATTGAATAGTCTTTTTTAAAAAAATCGAGTTGTTCTCTCCAAATATTATGGCTTTCTGCCCATCCGTGAACAAATACCAATGATTTTGAAGAATCTGGATTTCCAATTAATTCATAATAAATTTTATTTCGCCGATCGGTTCTAAAAAAGGGCATCTTACCACTATTTAGAGATATTTAATTAATTCATATGTTCAAATGGAAATTTTTCCAATCCCACAGAAAATTTAAAACACAAATGATTTATTGATTAATATACTTTAAATTTTTACATTGAGTCTGCGAGGTCTCACGATGGATGAAATTAAGGCGATATTATTAGATTTTGATGGGAATCTCTATAATAATGTTAGTGCAATGAAAGCCGCAACGGAGGATGCATTAAAGCGATATGAGGTTGATTACGATGCTACAGTTGCGCTAGCGGAAACCACGCGTTTAATAGAGAAAATTCAGACCTCCGCATTATCTAAAATTATTTTGAATGCTTGGGAACTTTTAAAGGATGTTGGATATTTGGAGGGGCGGAAATTTTTAGAAAAGGCAGAAATTGTATTTTTCGCTTATACCCTCTATAAGGAGTACACCAAAGAATCAACTTTATTCGAGGGAGTCCCGGAACTCCTGAAAGTTGCGAAAAATAGTTATAAAATAGCAATTGTGACTAGTGGATCGCGTATTGATACCGTTGAATTATTGAAGCAATTTGAGATTTTTCAATATGTTGATGTAATTATTTCTGCAGATGATGTAACGCAGACGAAACCGCATCCAGAAGGCTTAGAAAAGGCATTGGAGGCTTTGGGTATCAAACCCAATCAGGCTATTTATGTGGGCGATTTAGTGTTGGATATCAAAGCGGGAAAGAATGCCGGGGTGCGGACGATTGCGGTGGCGACCGGCCTGGTACCAAAAACCGATTTAGAGGCAGAGATGCCTTTCAAGACCATTCGGCACGTCACTGAGCTATCCAACGTCATTCCAAAATTACCCCAGTTGAAAATCGATATTAATGCTGATTTAAATAAAGGCATACAAGAACGCCGGGAAATAACTCCCATTTCACAAGAGGCAAAGGTGTCATTTTCCGAGCGCTTAAAATCAATCACGATTGAAGATGTCAAGACTCTCCTCAAGCATCCATTCGAATTCATCCGCGATAAATTGGATTCCTATTTAAAGGAGTTAGGGACGACTAACCTTCAAGACGCACTGACCGTATTTGAAGAGGTTGAGGAGGATCTCCTCCGCGTTTTAGGATTGGTAGCAATCCATGCACTAAATGAACGTTTGGATGAGATTCTGTTTAAAATGTTTCAAGCGAAATATGGCGCTTACTTGGGATCTCTAAATTACGAGTTTATCGAACAAACTGCAAAAACTGTATTTCCTGATGCATTTTATAATGAATTACGAATAGCCTTATTGACTATCACGAAAAATATCTTGCCTGAAAATGTGTATAACCGGCTGCTCTCGATGGATGCCTATGACTTCATCAGCTATATTCTTGATGGTGTGAAAATCGGTATGACAAATTTGGGCATGCAACCGTTTGATATTCAGGAGTTTATTGGAGATAAAGTGGGAGAGGATGAAATGGGCATTATTGAATTCATTTGGGAAATGGTGCGAACCATGTTCTCAGTAGTTCTTAATATTCTTGCGATCCCTATTAAATTAACACTAAAACAAAGCACTCCTATATTAAAAGATGCCCTTCAAGTGACTCTCGAATCGATCGCTCGAATCATTGATTCTGTTGACACAAATATTTTCAAGAAATCCGAAAAATTTGGGAAACTTGGCGAAATTTTGCAGAAACTTACAGCTTCAAATGTACCTGAAGAACCCAAAGATCAAGAAGAATAATTGATTAGAAATTTATATTTCTTTCTTATTCTAATATACAGAATAAATTCCATTCAACTCCCATTCCATTCAACTCGCTACGAAATCCATTCAACTCCCATATATCATTGTAGAAAATGCGGTTGGGAAGGAATTATTTCGGATCTACCGATATATCAGAAAAAAGTGGAAATTAGGAATCTTGATGAAATTCGATGGGAAGAAAATGTCCTTTTGGATCCCAATATCCGTAGAATTGTCGAAAAGTGTCCTAAATGTGCATCCTCACGACTTATTAAGAAAGAATATCGCCATAGGGAACGCGATTTGTGCATTATCGGGACTCATAATGACATAGCCCAACTTGGAAAGATCATGGATTCTGTTCTCCCGCGCCGACTCGATGGATTAGTTAATGCGGCTTGGAACTTTTTCATCAGTGAAAAAATCAAACTCCGACCCATTTGGCGTCTCGACCTCACCATTCAATTTGGCCGATTGCTTTTATAACTTATATTTTCAAAAATTCAACCCTATTTTTATATCTGGAAAACGAAAAGATAATAACAGATTTTTCTTAAAATAAAAAACAGGACTTATCAGTTAAGGTGGTAATTATATCAAAAAAGGAACCTTTAACCGCAAGAGCCGCTCTTATGAATAAAAAATTCAAAATAAACCAACTCCGAAATGCAATTTATGATTATATTAGTTACTTGAAAATTGATAGAAACGTCTTAACTGTAGAAATACTTAATGCACTGAAGGAAATGGGGCATAAAATCGCATTAACCTATGTAAATCATTGGAAACCTACTGGATTTAAAGATGCACTGGATCTCATGAGGGAGATCCACCGAACTGTTTTCAAGACAGCAGCCAGAGTGCGCCAAACTGATTCTCAAATCTCTGTTATTTCTCGAAGTTGTCCGCTCTGTAGATATCCAAAAGAAAATATCGATGTGGCAGGTTGCAACATTATAGTTGGCTTTATAGAAACATTTTTTGAAATCCAAGCTGAGAGTAATCCACAAATACCTCGACTAGAAGGCAATGTTGAAACAAGTCGCACTTTCGGTGAAAATTATTGTAAATACACTTTTCAGATTAAATAGGTGATGAAAAATGCAGCAATTAGCAGTATGGATTGCGAAACAATTTGGGGTTGATATTGATGGGCTCTTTTGGGATCTTCTATATCGAGAACTCATTCGAACTGAATTAGAACGCAATGAAGAAGGTAATTTCCTAGATGTATTCAAACGAATTGGTGGCGAAGCATCCATTGAAAGTGCTGTTCGGCACCAAACAGTTTTGAAAATTTTCGCCCCTAAAACTGCCACCGATATCATGGGATACATTCAATTCATTTGGTCCACCGTTTTTTCAGAAGATATCAAAATGAGCGAAGAGGAGGAAACAGAAGAAAGTGGTAATGCTACTAAAGTCACAGTGAAAGTCGATCACTGTCCCATATGCAAAGGATTTGGTCAAGATCAGGAAGATTTTCCCGACCTTCTTAAAAATACTCTGGGCAATAAAGGAGATGGTTATGCTTGCATTCTTTTAGGGATGATTCAGGGCTTGGCAAATTATCTTTTTAAAGATAGAAATGAACCCTATGAAATTGAAATTCGAGAGAAAGAATGCATTGCAATGGGTGGCAATCAACTGGTTTTCGAGGCTATTTTGACTAAAAAAGATACTTAAATTTTCCTTTTCCTATGATACTTAAATTTCCTTCTTTTTGAAGAAGAATATCTTGCTGGACCATTTTGGAAAAGAAAAAAAGGAATATAAAAAGGATAGTCGCTTTTTTTAACCGCCAGCTTGTGTCGCCATAACGGTAATAACATCTTTCTGGGGATGAATCCCTAAACTCGCAAATCGCGCGTTATCAGGCAATACCTTGCCTTTATGAATAAATTGAATTGTAAGAATAGGATTTAATTTATAAGCCTTTCGTACATTCTTTTTAGCATCTGCAACATTTCGATTGACATCAACATCTACGGTTTTCACTGCTTGATCTGGGGGTACACCCGTAAGTCTAAATCTATATTCAACCATATTTCATCCTTCTTTATTAATTTTCATTTTAATCTAGGAGGACTAAAGAATCTATAGTTCTCCTATTCTAAAGTCTAAATAGAGTGCGTAATATATAATACTTTTGTATTAATTTCATTAAAGAAAACTATGCAAATTTACAAATTGAACTTTCCAAATTTTATTTAAAATTGAATTCTATGTTATAAATTTCATAAATTATTGGAAAGAAATTTTAATTTCTTTTATTAGCAAAAACTACGTATATTTTTTAAATTTCATTTTGTAGAAATTTACCATACAAATAAATACAATGGTTCCCTTAATTCAATAAATAATGAATTTGGATGAGTTGAATGACGCAATCAGGTATTCAACTGGATTTTTCCAGAATTCAAAACGATCCGACTCTTTTAGACCAAAAAATTGAATCGGTGGATTTTATTCAAGTGGAAAATTTCCTGCGCAAGGAAGATTCCGTTTCAATTCAAAATATTGCAGTCAATAAATACAAAATACGAATCCGATTAGAATTACAAATAGACAATGAATTTAGAATGATTCATTTTATTTCAAAATTAATTCTTCTTAAGCATTTAGGATTTGTGAAAGAGCATAACGTACCTGAATCCATCTCTGATAAAACTTTTATCTATGCTTATGTCAAAAATTTCACAAATAAACAAGATATTATTGATATTATGAATAAATTAAAAAATAGATTCTCTAATTTTCGAGCATCAATTGAAATGAAAGAGAATGCATTGCTCATTTTCATCGATAATGCTTTAGCCACCCTATATCCCTACCAGAATGAAGTAATTCAACCTAAACATCGAAAAGTAAAGGAAATTGTGGATGCTCTAATTGAAGCTTTTGTTCAAGATCGGAATTATAGTGAATGCACGAATAACGAATTGGTAGAAGTACAATGGGGCATAAAAACAGCACGCCAAATCGCAAAAGCAATCAATAATACTCCCGAAATTATTTATCGCATTTTAAAAAATAGCAGAATAAAGGCTGAATTACTAAAATTTATAGATATAGTACCTTACAATGGACCCGGACGATATGTGAAATCTATTGAAGGAGGGCGTGCATTCCGTATTAAAATGGAAAATCCTTATATAGTTGAAAAACTAAGAGAATTGGGCATTCCATTGAATGTTATTTTTCCAGGGGGCTAATTTTTATCTCCGAAAAAATTTAAGGAGACTAATGTTAAACAATCTTTGTGATTTTACCAAAGCGGAATATAATACCTGCAGAGCGAATGATAAATGGAAATAAATGATTTTGAAATTGTATGGATTTACACCGTGGATTCAGGAAGGTGGACTAAGAAACGCAATGAAGTCAAAGAAATTGCAGAAAAAATATTTAATAAAACACAGATTGTTGAAGGACTAATTCGTTATTGCACTGCACAAGAGTTAGAAGTACGAGTTGGCTCTGGAAAGGAAAATCGCGCCTTTTTTTATATGAAAGATGATAAAACTAAAAATATAATGAAGTTACTTTATGAATCTGATATGGATAATGTTGATCCAGAATATTTAGAGGGGCTACGGATTTTCAGGGCAAAATTAACAACTTTTGAAATTATTTTACCAGGAGATCGAGTTGAGCCAATTGAAGTTTATTTATTATTCCATAATTCAGGTATTTTTGTTTTAGAATTCTGGCTGAAAATAAAAAATATGGCATTAACCCCGGATATTATTAATGAAATTCAATTGCTTCCTTTGACCGAGGACAAAATCACTTTCAAGCTTCCTCATAAGTTACTGGAAGATTATTCAATAGTTTCACCCAGAATTGGAGACCTGCTCAAGGAGAATGAAAACCAAAGATCCAAGATTTCAATTGAGATGACTTTTCATGAACTTATTTGGATTTATTGGGCCATAATTGCTTTTAATGTAGCTACTCAAAAAGTGAAAGATTCAAAAACACTCCATCGGTCGTTACGTTATAATGTTTTTAATTTTTTCCCTGTTTTGATATTCAATTTTCCAGAAGTTAATTCGCCTAGCGAACTAATTCAAAATAATAAGGCTGAATTCTATTCTATGCTCTCACAAGAAATTTATCTTAAACCTGAGTATATTCGCCCCGATTTAATTGATGAGAAATTTAATGAAGAAAATAATATTGCCGATCGCACGGATTATGCCCTCTTTTTCACCGTAGAAAGTTGCATGCTCTTATTATCGCAACAAAGTCAAGAAGCCCTTGAATACATAGCTAAGAAACGAAATCATAATGTCGAAGACCTATTATCTCTGGAAAAATTCAATATAGTTCTCATTCAGGAATTTTTACAAATGCAGCGGTTTTTAATACAAATATACGACCATTTACTTTCCAAAAAACCAATATCAGAAATGGAAACTGATGAATTAGCACAATGGCGAGCGCGCCTTTCAAAAGTGATTGAAGAATTTCATAATGTCAATCTATTAATAAAGACAAATGCCATTAAATGGTTTGAAAAAGGGCGCAACGATGTATATGACCTCGATAAACCTCTTGATGTCCTAGATAAAAAACTTGGGTTGATAGATTCCGCAGTTGGTTCTATTCATGCTAATCTTATGGAATTTCTAACTATTTTACTCGGCATTCTCGTCCAAGTAGGGCCAATTATTGCATTAACTGTCGCAGGAGAAAATCCTATCCTCGCTATCATAGTTACTACTAGCATCTTCTTTGTAATCTACTTTAGCTACAAATTTCTCTACAAAATATGGTATCGTAGCCGTAAAACATAGGCTCATTTTCTAAATTAAAAAAAGAAAATCGAGAATTTCAAATTCTCTTTATTCCTCGCTTTGCTCTTTCACCGCTTTGGCGATTTTCTCATCTGCGGAGTCAGCAACTTCTTCTGCTCCTGCTTTTCTACCAATCCAGCCACGTAGCTTTGGTTTTTTCTTGGATTTAGGTTCTTCTTCTACCACTTCTTTTTCTTCTCCTTCATCACTCATGAGATATTCACCTTGATTGTATAATTTTCATAAATTGCATACCGCCTGATAACCTTAGGGCGGGTCTATCCGCAGCTGCCTGCGGCGAGATGGATCAGAAGCATAGAAACTTTATAAATTTTTATAGAAATTTGTAAATTTTTATAACTTCTTGAAAGGTTATTTAGATTCTATGAAGGAATATTTAAATCAAATTTGCTTTTACGATAATTTGAATGTTTTTATGGTTATGAACTGGAATCGATTTTAATTTATTTGTTACATATAAAAAATATTAGTTCAATGAGAACACGATATATAAAAAAATTGATATAATTAAAAAATTAATTTTCCGATTATTGAAATTTCATTCTAGCTGCTGTTGTTCTCCTAAATTTATCCGCCGTTGCAATTGAGTCGTTCTCATTTGTTGAGACCGAACTTGCTCATCAGGCAATATGCTTTTCCCAACAACATAGAAATGCGCAAATTTATTCTCATGTATCAGGGCAATACCCACCCATACTAAATTTGGGTCCGCAAATTCAATGATAATACCTAGACCAGTTCCATCTCGTTCTTGATATTGCATTTTAAAGGCTTCAAAACAGTGCAATGCCCGTTCACTTGTTTCCGCAGGTTTTATGGCTTTTAAGGTTTTCAGATTTTCACTGCGTAAAATTGCCTCGACTGCAAAGGAATTGATAAGGTCCTTCCAAAAAATCTGAAAGGCAGGCGAATTTCCATAAAGTTCTAGCCCAACTACTTGATTATTAATTAGGCCGATTATTCCAGCTTGATCAGGGATTAAGTTAAAATTAGCTTGATATTCATCGATTCTTTCTTTTTGCGTTTCTTGTATTTGGATTCCACTTCTTGTAGGCGCAGCTTCTATACCAAGAGCCATTCGACTTGACATTGATTCAATGCCATCCCAGACTTCTGATTGAGCATTTTTCATAATATAGCCCGCTCTTATTGTCTTTGCATGAATTGATTGTGACATTTTTTGATCTGATGTATAAAATCGCTTTGTACTTTGTTCATCGAATGATCTATAACTCCATCTGCTATGTTCAATGCATTTAGAAGGGATAGCTAGAGTGCTATTCGCAGGTACCAGAATCGGCTCAAAAATAGTTCTATCTTGCCTCCCTCCCTTAACAACTTGCATATACGGAATAAGAATCGGTTTATCTCCTTGATTAACTGCTTGAAGAGTGGCTACACTCTCATTTTGTAATTCCTGTATATAACCTAAATCGTTTTCTTCTGCTTCCCTTATCGTAATAAAATCAAGGGGATCATCTTTTAGAATTATCGGGATTATTGTTAAATTCTTATAACTTTGGGGTTTCCCGAATGTGACATATTGTGTCAAATTTTCTAAAAATCCACTAATCTTCTCTTTCGCTTCACTCATTTTTCTTTTCATCTTTTTGTATTTTCTTTTTTTCTTCATTTTGAGGTGGAACTTCTGTCTGTTGCGTGAATTTCCGAATTACTTCCAAAGCCTCTTTTCCATTTTTGGTTAATTCAAATCCCAATTCTGCCTGATATTTTCCATTTTCCACCTTTCGTATTCGCCATCCTCTATAGCTAGGGCTTCTCACTTCTTCTTCACCAATTTGCTTTGTTTGCTTACGAACCAATCCGGCTGTTTTTAATCGGGATATACGATTTGCCAGAGTAGACTTTTCGATATGATCTTCTTTCATTTGAATTAACTTATTTTGTAATTCTCCAAGACTTAAACCCTGACTTTCCAAAGGTTCCAGGATTGCGCGATTCTGTATTGCTTCAAGTAACTGTGATTCTTTCTTATTTTCTTCATTAAGCAGAAATCGGGCATATTTTTTTCTTTCTGATTTTTCATGTTGCTTCTTTTCTTGCTTTTTCATAAGTCCACCTTTAACATACCTGAGGTCCAAATTTTTTGGACAAATGAATTAAAAAAATGGTACCTTATAAAGCTTTGGAGAATAAAGCAATAGACCAAGATTCGTTTAAAGACTCAAAAAAATTAAGGACTTGTGAAATTTTATAAAAATAAAGAATTAACATAGATTAATAATAAAGATTATCTTAAAGATGTTTCCAAGCGAGCTCTTTTAAGAAGGCTTCATCGAAAATATTTTCTTCTTTATTCCATTGAATCAATTTCATTAAATTCTCCTTATATTTTGCATATTGTTCTGGATCATTGGGGTTGAGATAGAAAATGACGAGATGCGCTGCTTTAGGTGGGAGAAGATCGCTTTCATATAGTTTATTGAAAAGTTTTTCATTGACAGTATTATCCATAATTTTATTATAGAGAAATTTCTGGATTTTTTTAATGAGCTCAGGATATTCTTTATTCAATGAATTATAGAGTTCTCTATATTTTTTTTCAATTAATTTCCCGGAAAAATCCTTGAATTCTTCTTCAATAGTTGAATCTTGAATATTTTTCAATAATTCTTCTCTTAAGCTAGCGTTTTTGATTTCTAAAAACTGATTTAACCTCTTTTTTTGAATAAAAGTTCGAATAAATTCTTTTTGTATTTCTTTATGGAATTCTTTTCTCGTATATTTTAAAATATCTTCAAATTCTTTCTCACCCATTTCGCTTTTTTCCCAAAAATATGCATAATTATGTTTGAGGTAATTATAGATCGATAGAATATCTTCTTTCCAGAAAGCTGAAGAGCCTAAACCATATAAAACAGCCGCACCTTTCCCAATAAATTTAAAAGCAAAAATGGGAATCCAATTACCCTCTAAAATAACTTCTAATGTTTCTTTTTCAGACGTCAGAAAATGGATGTAATTCTTAACAGGGCGTTTTCCTTCCTTTCCATGATTAATTAAATGGGCATTAAAATGTGCTAATAAATTTTCTTGGCAAAAAACTGGGCTAACTTGAAATTTTTCATAAATCAGAGATGTTTTTTTTAAGTACAGTGCATTAAATGGCGGAATTAATATTAAAATACCCCCATCTTCCACATATTTATATAAAATATTTGCTTCTTCTTTTGAATATTCTTTCCACCGAAACCTCCCCTTGGGAGGTGGATATACGATCAAAACCTCTTGAAAATCTTCAGGCTCTGTAATCCGATTAATAAGAGATAGTTCAAGTGTCTCCTTATCTAAACTATCATTTAGATTTTCGTTAAATTCGCCAACAATGTCTATTTTGACCATTATGCGTCTCTCTTTTATTCTTATTGAATTTTTATGAGGAAGAGAATTTTGTCAAATGTACAAAAATATCATTGATTATTAAATAATTCATCAATCAATCTTTTTCATTACACTATAACTTATATAGAAAATTTTAGAGGAAAGGATGATTCCCTTTTGACTCAAGAAACACCTGCTACTTCACAATCAGTAAAATTTGCCTTTGAAACAATTGCACAGGATTGGAATCGGCTCAGAGAAAAGCCCTGGCCGGTAATAATCGAATTTCTGGAAAAATATGATAGATTTAGATTTCTTACTTCTGATTATTTTCTGGATTTAGGATGTGGAAATGGTCGGCATACGATTTTATTTTCGGATAAAGTAGATTATGCCATCGGCGTCGATTTTTCATTTAATCTGCTACGGATCGCTAATAAAAAACGAGATTTGCTACATATTAATAATATTTCTTATCTTATGGCGGATATTTCATCTTTACCTTTTAAAAACGAAATATTTACCAAAATAATTTTACTTGCCACACTTCATCATATCCCAAATAGGGTAAATCGATTATCTTCACTCATTGAAATTCAACGAATTCTTAAAAGGTCGGGAATTTGCCTAATCACGGTATGGCGTCGTTGGCAAAAACGGTTTTTCTGGCACTTTTTCAAAGAAATTCTTCATTATCTGCTCAAACTTAAATCATTTCGAGAATTTGGCGATATTTTCATTCCATGGACCAGGCAAGATAGTGAAATAGTTCAGAGGTTTTATCATTTATTTACTCAACATGAGATAAGAAATTTGATTAAAAAAACAGAATTTCAAGTCGTATTATCGAAAATCCATGGAGGTGTAAAGCAACAGGAAAATATTTTTGTTATTGTTAAAAAATAAAATTAAATAACCTAAAAAGATTTATATTAAATGAGATACTTCGAAATAGTTCAAAAATATGAATAATAAATTCTTTTGGATTCATGTTTAAAAGAATTAACCTGTTAAACTCCAACTCCAGAATTTAGAGATATTTTTAAAACGCCAAGGAGGTACATAACGAATTTTTCCCTTTACTACGCTTAAATCCTTAATTACAAATTGTGCTCCTTCCATTGCAACCATTTTTCCGAACTTGTTTTCCTGGATCATTTTTAGTAGATCTATTCCATAATTAATTGACATATAGGCATCAAAGGCACTTGTTGGAGAACTACGTGAGAGATAACCTGTCTGCACAGATCGGGTTCTTATATCAAGTTTTTTCTCGATATAATCCGCCACAATCTTTCCAATTCCCAATTGATCTAATCGAAGGTGACCAAATTCATCCTTTTCTATATCTTTCGCCTCTTTTTCAATAATTTCTTCAAGAAGTTCATCAACATAACCCTCTGCAACGCAAACAATTGCATAAGGTTTGCCCCTATCTATTCTGCGTCTGATAATTTCAACCACTGAATCAACATTGAAATCCATACTGCGATATTCCTCTAACTCTGGATAAAGGTCTCTATTCTCCACCTTTGCACGGTATAATTCCGGGATAAGAATGACATTAGCACCCCCAGCTGCTCCCCCTTCTAACGCGATCCAGCCTGCCCGACGCCCCATTGTTTCCACCACTATTATTCCATTCGTTGATCTGGCATCCCAAACTAAATCGCGTATAAATTTGGCCACTGCATTTATAGCGGTATCAAAACCAAAGCAGTAATCGGTTCCCATAACATCATTATCAATTGTTTTTGGCGCACCCACAACATTGACTCCAGATTTATAAAGTTCATTGGCTATAGATAGAGTATCATCTCCCCCTAAACAAGCCAATCCCTTTAGATTCAAATTATCAAAGATTTGCTTTGCCTTTTCGATTGCCCCTTCGATGTTCAGCAGATTAGTTCTAGAACTTCTCAAAATCGATCCTGGCTGATCTAAAATCCGGGTAACACTTATCACATTAATATTATTTATAGAGGAAATGTGAGTTCTATTGGGATCAAGTGCTTCGGGCACCAGTAAAGAAAAATTATTCTCGAGCAGTCCGACGTAACCATCATGAAATCCAACAACTCCTATATTATTCTCGAAGGCGGCATATACAAAAGCTTGTATCGTAGAATTTAAACCGGGTGCTGGACCTCCAGCAGTCAATATTCCAACGTAATCTTTGAGTTTAAAATTCATTATTCTTTTGGGGAGTTCTTTTTCCGTTTGGTCTAACGACTTCTTTGTCGCTATTTCTGTGAATTCTTCTGCCATTTGTTCTGGGATTTGCTTTGGAATTTTTTTAGATAATTGTTTAGACGCTTTTTTTGGCGCCATCCATCAAACCCTTCTTCATAATTTTGCTTTTGCTAAGCAACTGCTCTGAAATAATTTTTAAAATGAGATTAAGTTATCGTAATAACTATATTGATAATGAGTTTTTTATGTATTTATTAGTTCATGATCATCCAAAAGAAAAATGAGATTATTTAGTCAATAAATCAATGAATCAATAAATAAGTGGAATAAATGGCATAAAAATTGGAATTAGAGGCTTAAGAATTAAAATTGGAGGCTTAATTAATGGCAAGAGGATTTGAACCGCTTCCAGGTGGATTTGTTTATGAAGCTTTAAGGGATCAGCCGTTAATAATATTAGCGGTAAATCCGCGTATAAATATTGGAGTATTAGAGGGAATTTTTGGGGCTGCAAAAGCAATGAATTCAGTGGTAATTTTCGAATTAGCAAGATCAGAAGCTAATTTAACAGGTGGTTATACCGGTTTAACTCCCGAACAATTTGCAAAGAATGTCAAAGCAGCTGCTAAAACGATAAATCATCCTTGGTATATTTTACATGCTGATCACACGACAATCCAAAAGGGAAGTCCTGAAGAAATCGACGAAGTGAAAAATCTTATTCGGGCTCAAATAAAAGCGGGGTATAGTAGTTTTGCGATTGATGCCTCATTTCTTTTTAACAGTGAGGGCACCACAGACTATGAACAGCTCCAAAGAAACATAGAAGTAACCACCGAACTGGCAAATTTTATTCAATCGAATATAAAGAACCAAAATTATGGTTTAGAAGTGGAAGTTGGCGAAATTGGCAAGAAAGATAGCGATGGATTTGTCTATACCACAGTTACAGAAGCCACAACCTATCTTGAAGCCTTGCACGAAAATGGCGTGTTCCCGAACCTTTTGGCCATTGCGAATGGATCAACCCACGGAAATGTCTATGACGAAAATGGTAATCCCATTGAAAAAATTACCATAAATATTCCGCGCACCATTGAAATTGCCGAGGCAATCGCGCCCTTCAATGTAAGACTCGCTCAGCATGGAACTACAGGCACTCCGCTCGATTTAATCAAAAAATACTTTCCAAAAGGCATGATCCTCAAATGTAATGTCGGAACCCATTGGATGAACATTGTATGGGAGGTCCTGAAAGAATTTGATCCTGCCTTATATGAAAGAATCTGGACCTGGACTCTTGAGACCTATAAACCCAAAAATATCGGAAAATCAGATGATGAAATCTTCGGTACCAATGGCAAATATGCAATAAAAAATTTTTACAATGATATTTATAGCATAGATCTTACTACCGTTGGAGCTATACGCGATACTGCTTTCAATGAAGCCGCCAAATTCATAGAGGCGTTTGGCAGTCGTAATTCCGTAGATATAGTCAAGGAAGCTCTTTAATCTCGCTCATTTTCAATATACAACTTCCCTCCTCTCTTTACTTTATAAGCTTAAAATTTAAAGCCTATTATACAAATTTATAAATAGAAATACTCCTCTCTATCATATATAATTGAATCAATGGGCATTACTTATGGAGAAATTGAGCATTTCAGAAGTGCTTTTAACTTATAAAAATGATTCCGATAAGATAGCTATTCTTGGTAAAGCTATTGAAATGATGCTAGATTATACAGATAAAATCGAACAATCATTCTCAAATATGAATGAAAATATCAGGTTAATTGCGGATGCAATCACTACTTTAGGCACTGAATTAAAGCGTATTGATTCCGAATTATTAACACTAAAGGGATCTGTATCTACAGATATTTCCAAATTAGTAGATGAAGTCAAAGAGACCGCTGCGGCTGTTGCCACCGCTGCGACCGCTTCAATTTCAGCAACTCCTGCCCGGCTATCTTCTCATAAGACGAGTATCGTCGAAGAAAATTTAATGAAACCTTCTTCCTTCGGAGAGGGACCTGCTGGCGGATCATTAGGCGGAGGAATGAGCATTCGGAGCGCCATGATGGCCGAAATCAAACAAAAACTACATGGACCCTCTGGCGCTCCTCCAGATGCTTCCGGCCCAACTCCTGCTGCTTCATTTGACGGTACTCCTGAAGAAAAAAAGACAGGGGAAATTGGTGGTGGCTATATTCCTTCAATTCAGAAGCCACGCGAAGCAAAGACCCTAGAAGGCGGAATAGTTAGTAAAATGAATAAATTATTGGAAACAAAATTTAAGTCTGGTCCAGATAGTGCTGTAACACCAAGCGCCGGTCCTCCCGCTGCTGGATCGCCAAAAGGGCCAAAAACCGCTGGGCGTCCCCCCTCTGCTGAGCCGCCAAAAGGGCCGAAAACCGCTGAGGCCACTCCTGCTAGGACACCAAAAAAGCCCAAGGCTGCCATCCCTCCAAAAATAGAAGAGAAGAAAGAAGAGAAAAAGAAGGAAAAAAAAGAAGAGAAGAAAGAGAAGAAAAAAGATACTCAATTGAGCGATTTAGAACGGAAAATTCGAGAGAAACTTGGTTGAGTTCATTACCAATTTATCTTTTTAGTTTTTTTTAATAGAGGTTTTTTTTTAATTTTTTTTAAAAAAGGATAGGCTTTTTTTAAAAAAAGGAAAGTAGTTGGGCTTTTTAATTAATAAAAGCTTAAATAATATATATAAACTTAAGAAAGGGGAACATTATCAAACATTGTTTAAAGTATCAAAAAATTTAATGGATGGATAACTATAGGAGCTGCCAAATCCTTTAAAAAGGTTCTTCGAGAATATGGGTTTTATTTAGTCAAGAATGGAAGAAGCGTGCAATTTATTAAACATGATGCAAAGCTAGGTGGCGTATATGCCGATGTGGACGAACAGACTATCATAAAGGTGCAAGATGCAGGGTTTGTCAAAGCTTTTCAAACGCGTAAGGAACTAAATAATTTTCTAAAGAGCTTGGAGCACAATTTGAATTTCATTTCCCCTGAACTTGTCCGTATTTTAGAGCGGGATCAGATCAAAGCAATTTTAGAGAAAATACAAGACCAGAATTGATCTTTTTCTTTTAACGAATAGTGACCTGCTTTCCTATAGCTTCGCCTGGCAAGCCTTTTTCAAAAATTGCACGAACTACTCCTTTTTTCCCGTGCAATGTCACTATCTTTCCCTTCAAAACCTTCCCTCCTGGCGATACCCACTCTACCACTTTCCCAAGTAATTGGGATGCTTCTTTATATGGAAAACCAAAATTTAATAAAATATGATGAGTTTTTTGATTGTGGCGTCCTCTTCGGTAATTTACTATGACACCAGTCTTTCCTTTCAAAATATTTATTGCCATTTTTAGACCTTTGCAACATACAGTTCGGGCAGTAATGATAAATTAAAATAGACTAATCTTAAAAATTTTTTTATTCAAGAAGAAAATTGTAGAACTAAAATCCCCTAACCTCAATGACGAGTACCGACAAGTTTGACTACTTTGTAGGATGAAAGATTATAGTTACTCTGAGAGAGGGAAAGATTCCTTTACTGTTATTGTTCTGCTGCATATTGCTTATTTTTATGCACAACTATTTTAAACCAAGTTTCTCGTAATTTTCCTGCAGGGCGTTTCAATAACTCTTCTACGATATTATATTTTTCATTCTCTGGTAAAAGCGGTAATTCTTTGTTCAATCGAGCTAAAATTTCGCTTTTTTCATCCGGTACCACTGGCACTTCAATTTTAGAAGATATTTTAGAGGGTGGTAATATTTGAGGTTCTTCTATTTCGCGCTCGGCTACCGAAATACCTTCGCTTGGAGGCACTTTAATGGGATTTTCTATGGGCATTGCAACTGGTCGGAATGGCGTTTGTGGGGATTTTTTTGGTGATGCTGTGGATGAGACAGGTTCCAGTGGAGGTGGCCTAAATGGCGGAATAGGATTTTCTATAGGACCCTCCATAGGGCGTGGTGGTGGGCGAATGGATGGTATTGAACCCCGCGGTGGACTTTTAGATGAAGCAGGCACAGCTGATGGGGGCATAGGTGGAGGAGGTACGCTAATTTTCGGAGGTAATTTAGGAACTGGTAATTTTATTACTGGAGGCGCCTCCTCTGAAGAGGAAGATTCTGTTAAAGGTGTTGTTTGGGTCAATGGGGTTTCTACTACGCCTTCTTGAGTTGAAGGAAAAAGAATCACGGGCTTTTCTTCACCCTTTTCTTTTCTAAGGCTTCGCAACCTCGCTAAAATTTCTTCACCTTCTTCCACTAGTGATTTAGAGCTGGAACCAACTTCGCCTCCAGAAGCTGCAGCCCCTATCATACTAATTTCAATCATAGCCCCTTTCCCATAAGGGCCTCTCATGAGTTGTTGAATGAATTTATTAATATCTTGTACAGAACCTCCTAAGCTAGCTTTAACTTCTAATCCAAGTTGGCGGCGGAGATTATTTGATCGTTCCCGAAATTCAGTTATTAATCCAAAATCGCCCAATTTATCAGAAATTTCTTCTAAAGAATCAAGAATTTGAATAACTTGTAAAATACTTTCCTTATCTCCCTTCTTTAAAAGCCTCTCAACTTCCCTAAACTGCTTATCTCTTTGTAGCTTTAATTCTTTCTTCTCTTTTGGCGAAATATACTTGAAAAATAGCAATAAGATGCTGATTATTGCCATTACTTCGATTAAACAAATTATAAGTTCTTTTATCACTTTGAAATCGCCTAATTCTTAAAAAGATCAATAATATCTCTAGAAGAAACCGTTTTTAAATTTTATTAACATTTGGAATAAGACATTATTTCTACCCATTCATTTTAAAGGGAATTTAATCTCATTTCTATCATAAAACTCTTTCAAATTTTATATAGCCGTCGAAAAAATAAAAATTTTGGTAAAAATTTATGAGCAAAATAAGGAGTAAAATATATTTATGAGTAAAATAATGACAGTTCGAGTAAGAATGACAGATGGCAGTGATGAACGCCTTTTGGTGCCACATATTGCAAAAATAAGTGAAATTAAACATTTAATCGAAGACAAAAGGAAAATCCCAGTTGATCGCCAAAGGTTGGTGTATGGAGGGAAAGTTCTAGAAGATTCTGATACTTTAAGGTCCTTAGGTTTTCAAAATGAGGGGGTGATATTTTGTGTTGTCAGGTCAATTGCGGGGGTTTTCTTTGGACGAGAACCGTTATGACCGCCAACAGAGAATTTGGGGTGAAATAGGTCAAGAAATTCTTAGACAGGCTCACATTCTGGTTGCTGGCGCAGGTGGAATAGGCTCAGAGATTATAAAAAACTTGGCTCTCCTTGGAATTGGGAATCTGTTTATTATTGATATGGATATAATTGAACTTTCAAATTTAAATCGTCAATTGCTATTTACAAATGCAGATATAGGAGAATTTAAAGCCGAAATTGCCACGAGAAAAGCCTTAGCCTTAAATCCAGAAATTCAGGTTCAATTTTTAGATGATAAATTACAAAATCTGCCGAATGAAGTCTTCAATAATGCTAATATCTTCATTTCCGCTTTAGATAATATTCCTGCACGCATTTTTCTGAACCAAAAAGCGGTCCTCTTAAATAAGCCAATGATAGATGGAGGGTCTGAGGGATTTTTTGGTCATGTTCAAGTTGTAATTCCACATATTACACCTTGTTTATTCTGTCATGATATTTGGTCTCGAACCGAAGAAAAATTCAAATGTTCATACGCAATTTATCCCCGAACACCTTTAGATTGCGTTCTAGAAGGGCGGGATAAGTTTTATCTCCAATATAATCACGTCCCAGATGCAAATAATGAAGATCACATTCAATTGATTTATGAATATGCGGTGGAACATGCCCAAAAACATGATATTGTTGGAGTAACCTTCGATCTAGTCAAAGATTCTTTGAAGGGCACTGTCGCCGCATTGATAACGACCAATGCAATCATTGGATCTGTTATGACCAACGAGTTATTGAAACTTCTTTTGTCAAAAATTGATATTCAAGGAATGAAATTGATTCCTATAACATATTACCAATTTAATGCACTTACTGAATTGGGTTGGACTATTAATTTGGATCTAAATGAGAAATGTCCAGTCTGTAGTTTGAAAACGATAGATATAGAAGTCCCTGCTTCAATTCCATTAATTCAATTTATCCAATATATAGATACTAAATTAAATTTCGATTTGAAAGCTCCCCTCCTTTTAAAAGGTGAAACACTTCTTTATCGAGAGCCTGCTTTTATACAAAATAAATTAAATTCGGACCAAGAAATAGCCCGCATAACAGAGAATCAAATTAAACCTATCATACAATTTTTTAAAGATGGAGATATCCTTTTTTTAAGAGACGAAATTTTAAATATAGAATTTTGGATAACCGTGAAATTCACAAATCAAGGATAGGATGGATTGAGTTTAGTGGCGGAATCCCGATTGGCTGATGAATTCAAAAAAATTGAGAAAGAATTGCCCTTTTTTGCTCCAGTAGCAGGCAATTTAAGACATTATCGGGGCTGGATACCTGGACCCCCTAATTCCCCCTATAAAGATCGGTTTTTCCAGCTTGATGTCATCTTGCCCCCTGATTACCCTATAGACCCCCCAATTGTGCGTTTTTTGACACCCCTTTGGCATCCAAATATAAATTCTTCTACAGGCGAAATTTGTAATGATATCCTCAAGATTTCTGGGGAAAGTCAACATACATGGTCCCCAGGGTCTGATATTGTTTCTGTTATAATGAATATTATTGCTATGCTTGGCGGTGTTTTTAATATTCAAAGCCCTCTAAATGAAACCGCTGCCGAGGAATATCTCAAATCTCCAAAAGTATTTGAGAAAAAAGCGAAAAAATGGGCTGAGGAATATGGGAAAATTACCCCTAAATTATAATTGACAAGACCCCCCTAGAGTTGTCAAAATTGGAACTGATTATTCTTCATAAGGTTGCATTTGAAAAGATCAAAAATACTTCAAAGTCTATATTCGCAAAGGAACAAAAAGAAGTGATAGGTTTTTTAATCGGTCATTTTCAACAAAATTCTATTGAAATTAAAGATGTTATTATCCCAGAACAGACTGGTGATAGCACTCATGTGGAGGTTGAAGAGGAAATCTCGCTTGTAAATGCTCTTCTCAAAGCAGATAGAAATGGCACCAATGAAATTTGCTTAGGATGGTTTCATTCACATCCTGGATTTCGCTGTTTTCTCTCGGCAACGGATATCGAAACCCAAATTCATTGGCAAAAAGTAAATCCACGAAATATTGCCTTGGTTTATGACCCACTCCATTCAGAAGTTAAAGCTTTCAGAATAAAAGAAGAAGAAGGTTCCTTCAAACAAATAGACGTCTCAATTAAAATTCAAGGTTAAACTGGTAAAGGTAGGACTTTTAGTATAAATTGGGAAAAACCATAGTCATTAAATTGAATAATCATTTTTGTTTTTCGACTATTCGAATAGTATTTAGTTTCTAAATGATCGCAATAGGCTTCTTTTTCCCATTTTTTCATAACATTTTGAACCATTCTATGAATAATGCGATAACGGGTTTTCGGTTCCTCTAATTCTTTCATAATTATTTTTGCTATGGTTGATGAAGTAAAAATCGCACTATTCCATTTGAAATATGTTTCAGAAATGTAATTCTTCATGATGGATTCGATTATCCGTTGTTGACCACTTTGTCTTTTGGTAGGCATTATTAACCACCTTTTAACTATTAATTTTCTACCTAGGATATATTAAAGCAATGTTTTTTTTAGATCTGTTATTAAGAAAGCTGCTGGTCAATTCTCAAATCGGCGAAAGTTTTTAATTTAAATGTACTTGTTTTTCCACATTTAAAGCATTCTGGAGCCTGTTTTCGATGATACCACTTCTCTAGATGCTCCATGCAAGCTATAGCTCCACAATTTGAGCATTCCCATACTTCAGAATTCAAAGGATCTAAAATTTCATGCATGATTTCACATTTATAAATTTTTTTCTCTTTACCTAATTTATTTAATCGTTCAAAAACTTCTTCTTTAATCTCGCTCCAACTTTTTAATAGAATAATAAGGTGCTGGGTCTCTAAATCGAATGGAAGGAGATCAATCCACTTTTTAATTTCATTATCAATCCGATTTACTTCCCAAACAACTTTTGAAAATAACTCATCCAAAACAGAAAATTTTTCATTTGGCGGTATTAAATTTGCCCCATAATTATTCAATTTTTCGATTGAATTCACTGAATTTTGGTAAAAATTTGTAGTTACGCCCCTTATTAGTTTGAATAATCGGTATATTGGTAAACTATATTTATTTAAATCTATTCTAATCCTTTTTAGATTATGCGGGATTTCTTCAAGAAAGGCAGTCCATTCCTCAAATATTTCCTGGAGATGAAATTCTTTATGCGTTTCATAAAACTCATCAACTTTTCTTTTGTCCTCTTCTATCATTTTTTTGAATAAATTAAATTTTTCTTTTATAAAATCATCAATATTCGAAGAATCTATCTCTTCTGTACTAATAAACCGAATCAAATCCTCATAAATCGCTTTCTCGAATTTCTTTAACTTATTTAATGCGTTATCATAATTCCATTTCATGAAATCCTGAGCAAATTCAATAGAACTAGAAAGTTCTGCCCTGAACTTTTCAATTTTTAGCTGAAATTCATCCTTTATAGAATCATATTGCTCCTTTTTTAATTTTAACAGATAGTTATAACCTCTTTCTTTTGGTAAGGGCAAAATTTTACTCCATTCCTCCGCATTTTTAAGCCACTCATCCGGCTCCTTAAAAATTTGATCCAACGCATTTAAACGATCTTCAATCAATTTATTTTTTCTTGAAATGAGGAGTTGATCGAATTCTTTGGCAAAATCATTATATTTTTCCTGAAATCCATTTATTATCTTTGCCAATTTTTTATCAAATGTGTTCAAAGGATATTCAACTTTTAAATGAGATCGTTTTCCTTCAACGTAAAGGGGATATTTTTTTCGGAAAGATCGAATTAATGTTCCGGAAAAAAAAATACATGCATCAATTTTAGCAAGAAAAATGAGTTCTTGTTTTGAAAATTTTGCATTCCGTTCCAAAGCATGAAATTTTGCATCAAATTCTTGTTTCTTTATCATCCATTCTGTTTTTAGGGTATTGATTTCGTTTGAAAATTGAGTAATTCCTATAAATTCTTTAATTAGTCGATATCTATGAAGTGTATCGGATTTCGAGGCAATTTCTTCAGGGATCCATTGTACCTGTAATAACTTGGTTAAATTAGTCTTAACAGATTTAATATCAATTAATAAAATATTAATGTCTTCTAGCCGTAAATCAGTATATGACTTAAATTCCTCTTTTTCATTCAAGAATTCAAGCCTTAGCTTTCGTAACTTTCTTCCTGAATAAATTTTCTTTGCTGAATATGTCGAAAGCGCCACAATCGACCCAATAACTATGATGAAAATGACCAATCTATTGTAATCATAATAAAATTGTACTATATATTCTTCAATAGTCGATTTGACCTCATTTCCAGCATTATCAATCACAATAATCTGATAAAGTACTTTTGTATTTGGGGGTTGATTCTCAATTAAACCCCATTTCATTGCGGTAATATTTTTCAGAATCCAATTTAATCCGCCATTAATTGAATAATTCAAATAAATATACGCAACTCCAGCAGACTCATCAAATACATTTGCAACACTAATATTTACTACATCATATTGATTGGGAGCTAACGGTTGTCTCTGAATATTACCGATGACTGGAGGAACAAGATCAAGAACTGTATAGCTAAACTCTCGGTTAATTGAATTTCCATAGTTATCAGTAAGATTAATTTTGTAAATTACCAGTGTTTGATAAGGAAATTTTGGTATTACCCCATAATGAAGTTGAGTAATATTAACTGTATTCCAAGTTTTTTCATTATTTGTAGAATAACTTAAGAAAATACTTTTAATGCCTGAAACTGCATCCCTAGGGTTAACAATTGAGACCTTCACACTATGATAATATTCTGGCACAGAAATATTTTGGATAATAGCCTCAAACGAAGGGGGTATCGTATCTAATATAAAAGGAATAAATAAACTACTTGATAGATTAACGCTATCTGATATTGTGACATTTAGGGTATATTTTCCATCAGAAAATAGCTCCTTTCCAAAATTTGAGAGAACTACAATTTGAGAGCCAATTGCGCCTATTGGATTTGTAGTATTAAAAAAAATCTTAAATTGGGAGATATTCCATTCAAATTTTTTAATGGGAGAGTATGTTCCATCTATATGCATAGTTATAAAGAGTAATGTTTGATTGATTGACAGAGTATAATTAATGCTATTATCATATTTCGTTTTTGGAATAGTATTATCGAGCGTAAAAATTACTTCTGTATGATTTACCAAATTTACACTATCATTAATTGTTATTTTAATAAAAACAGCACCTTCTTTTATGAAGGTATTATTCACAATCACAAAATTTACTACATCTTTCCCTATTATGTTGGTCAGGAGTCCGAATCGGCTATCGTTTATAGCGGCGGACCTTATTTTACTCCCAGTCGCATTCATAAATCCCTCAATCGAAATGACAGCGGTTTTCAAGAAGGCCCCATTCTGAGGCGCATTGATATAAATATTTGGTATTATATTATCTAACCCAAGACATGTTGTATTCACTATAGATAATCCTGTGATATTATTTTTAGTAATAATTGTAATTGGGTATATTCCATTAGGTTTTGTATTATTAAGACTTAATATATAATTTATAGAATAATTTCCATTTTGATAATCCATAATCTGTTCTTTTTCTGGTAAAAATTGATTATCTAGCACCGAAAAGTTTGCAAAAATGCTATAATTAGCTTGATCGCATGCAATATACAATTTAATTAAATCGCCGTTCTTACAATATTCTGCATTCGGTGTTATATTATACACTATCGGCATACTCCCTAATGGACTGAAAGGTATGTTTAATAAATGAGAAGCCTTCCTCCCAACACCATTATTAGTTATTTTCATTATAGAATTAAATAAAAGAAACAGAAATATTAAAGTGACTAATAAAGTGAATGCTCGCTTCTCTGCATTATAATTTTTTCCCCTACTCAAATTTAAAACGCCACTTTTCTGTATTTTTCAATTAAATATATTTCAACAATTTTTTCTTTTCCTTATTTTTTTTTTTTCCTCTAGATACTGTTTTCAGAGATAACACTTGAGATTTTCTGGTTTTCTCACGCAAATTGAACCGGAGCAAAGTAAATATATAGTATAGGGTAATCAAATTTTAACTATCCAGAGTGGAGCCCAATTATTTTAATTAACAAATTCCAAATTTATAAAAGTTATTTAATTACTCTTTGGGATTTATCTGATTTAAAGGCTGAAATCCTAAGGATTGGACCACAAGAAGAAATACAGTTAGATATATGAAGTCCACAGGTGATTTGTACGTTTAATAAAAGTCTTTTTAATAAGAATAGGAAAAATCTCATTACTCTTAGTTTAATTTTTGGTTTTGCATTGATTTTCAGTTGCTTTCTAAGCATAGTTCCTGTTACTCCAAATGCATTACCCTCTAGGGTTGATCAAAATGAGGTTCCATTCTCTAGCGAAGATATTATTATTATTAAAGGGAACTTCACTCGTAATTGGGACCCAATTATTTTAACCGTAGCAAATCTCCCTATTTTATCTGGCTTAAGTTGGGGGAACATTCGAATAGTCTATTACAATTCTTCAACTGCAGAATGGGTCTCAGTGCCCTTCCAGATTGATGAATGGGCCGCCCAATTTAGTTGGCCAGATGGGATTTATTTAAATACCCAACCAGCTTCCCGGGGTACTACTTACGGGTTCGTTGGGCGCGATACTAATGGAATGGATAATGACTTCAACGGTTATGATGAACTGGTTTTTTATGGATATTCTGGAGCGCAAGTACCCTCTACTATGTGGTGGGAAGGGGATCCTGGAGGAAGATATCCTCAGCGAATTGAATTATCCCTCAGAGATTCCGTGGATGGGGGACGGTCTTGGATGTATATTTATTATGATCCCCTTCGAAATCATGGGGATCCTGGCTTAGGTAATCCTGCCTTAGGAAAATGGATCACCTACCCCTCGAGTGGATGGAACCCCTCACTTTTCCAGGCGTATGGAGAGAATTATTATGTTACCAAAAATGTTACAAACCCTGATTTAGAGTTAGAGATTCGTAATCGCCTAGGCATAAGCAGAGACGCCATCAATCAGACAATGAAATCCTATTCTAAAGTGGATGTCACCACTATACCAGGAGGTATAAAAAATCTTGTTTTAATGAATCGAGAGGGCATTTGGAGTGGTACAGCTTATTCGGATCGGAAAACTGAACTCCAATATCCTGACTCTGCCTCCCTAACCACAGAAAGTGGACCCCCACCCCAGGGAATTCCCATTTATTCCGGACCAATTCGGACTATCCTGAATAAACGAATATTCGAACGTTATGACTTGCTCACTTCTGGCGGGTATGTTACAATGGTGACCCATCAGACGGAATTTTTCTATATGGACAGTAAAATAACAAATATAACAAAAAAATACCCTCAGATACCCGGTTCTTTAAGTGTTAGAATCGATTATGATTATGATCTTGTGACCTCTCTCAATACCTCAATCAGAACGAGTTATTATGTTTACACTGGAAAATCAGATGGGTCCATCTCCCAAAATACTCCTAATGGGGTCTTTAATCAGTCGGACGACGCTTTAAAATCAACCCAAGGTCCTATGGGCGCGAACCCCAAAGCGCCTTCGGTCCTAAACCCCGATATTCCCGATTATTTCCTCATCACCTCTGCCTCTTATGGCTCCATATGGAGATATATACCAAAAATGGAATTGTCCTTTATTCCTAACAAAGGCGTCTATTGGCGAGACGAAGGAGGCAGGAGTGAAATCGGAATTGAATTTAACGATTATGTGCCCCTAATTTCCACTTTAACTATTACCTCGAAATCGAAATATATGGGTACCATTTCCACTCCCCCACAGGCTAAGAGAGTAGGGTTTTTAACATGGCAACAGTTTAAAACCCCCTTAACCATCCTATATAATATACAAACTGCCCCCAAACCATCCCAAGACTCTTTAGGTCCCCAAATCGATGATCCTATTCAAACTCCCTTTCCTGCCGTCAATAACGCCTCCACTACCATCGCCGTAAACGTTACCGATAACATGGTGGGCGTCTATAAAGTGATCCTGAATTATAACGATGGGACCAATAACTTTGCAGTGCCGATGGTATATAATTCTATCTCTAAATTGTATGTAGGAACTATTCCGCAATACCCGTATCTGACCAAAATCTATTACTGGATTACCGCGAACGATACTTATGGGAATAAGGCAACGACCGGGTTTGATTATCTGGGCGCGTTCAGTTTTACTAATGATCCTGTAGGAGGAAATCCAAGTGGATGGGTGGTGGTTGAACCTCCGAATACCCTCTTAGAGGTAGTAGGAGACGTAGCTTTCCACAGGAAAGTGGTTATGTTCCGGGATAACAACGCCACCAGTGGAAGTACACCCTCAATGACGACCACCATGACCACTAGTCAAACCATGGGCACAGTAAATTTGTGGATGTACGGGCTCCAAGGAACCAATACTCGCTTTTACATCGAAATGCGAAACTCTCTTATTCTCAATCCAGCGATTCAACTGCAGGCAGATTGGAGTGTAGGCGTAAAAACTCTCTCACGCGCCTTTGGTTCGGGATTTATTCCCATTATGTCCGGCTTTGCAAATAACACCTGGCATCAAATTAATTTGACCTTCAATTGTCTCACTTATATTTTCACTATTTGGGTCGATGGCGTTAATAGAGGGAACTTTCCTTTTACAAATAACGTGAATAGCATCGATACTTTTAGCTTTTTCATGGATCGTCCATCGGTCGTTGAATCATTCAATAACGCGACCGCCTACCTAGATGGCTTGGATGCAACTTGGGCTGAGAGGTATTACACTAATCGCGATAATGACACCTATCAGACCATTCGAGATTATAAAGGGCTTTATAGTTTCGATACTGACCTCTTATACGCCCCCCCAAATAATTGGGAAGTTATCCAAAACCCCGCCACCTCGATTACTGTAATCCCAGAAAAGAATCTCCATAAGAAAGTAGTTCAATTTTGGGATAATAATCCGAGTTTTACTTGTTTATTGACTAACTATTTTACAGGTCAGCAAATTGGGACCATAGAATGGTGGATGAATGGCAATGAACTTTCCGATTCCTATGGGCGATTATATATAACCTTCTATGATAACCCACCGAATTGGAACCCTATCAATTTAGTAGCCGACTGGTCCACATGGCCTGGATTTGATTCGCTTTCTTATTGGAATAAGAGTTCTATGTGGCAACCTATTATTCTCTCCCCGTTCTTTTCGAAAAATACTTGGCACCACCTTCGATTAGATTTCAATGCAGTTACTGATAAATTTAATCTTACGGTCAATGGGGTTAGGTTTGGTCCCTATGATTTCATAAATGATGTAAATAATATAGGAGCGATGCGATTTGAGACAGAAAGTGCAAGCGGAGGAAAAGGTTTCTATGCATATCTTGATGCTGTAGATTATTCCTGGGCGCCTGGCTATTACCTCTCTCGGAACAAAGATTATTACACTAGAGGTCTCTTGAATAAGGGATTCAATTACACGGTTACCGACCCCTACCCCCCACCCCAAGTGAAAGGGGTGAACGTAATTAATTTGGGGATTGGCAATACCGTAAATGTCACATGGTATCTGAGTACAGCTCAAGATGTCAAACGCTATCTCGTCTGGATGAGCACCTCCGAGAATGGCACCTAT
>Ga0315310_10000081_pt1 | contig 64529 bp, 68 predicted proteins | sample TDP5_MG_FD_203630 | JGI IMG/M metagenome (GOLD analysis project Ga0315310, IMG submission 203630) | Freshwater sediment microbial communities from Lake Towuti, South Sulawesi, Indonesia - TDP5 | ecosystem: Environmental > Aquatic > Freshwater > Lake > Sediment | place: Indonesia: South Sulawesi...
TTGTCTTCGGTAGTGCTTCAGTGAACTGTATCATCTCAGGAACGGCTATTGGGCCAATTGTGCTACGCACGTGAAGACCCAGCTCCTTCCTCAGAGCCTCGGAAGGCTCCACACCCTCCTTTAAGGTAACATAGGCGTATATGGCCTCGCCCTTAATCTCATGAGGGACAGGAACCACAGCGGCCTCAGCGACTTGCGGGTGGCTCACCAGAGCGCTTTCAACTTCGGCAGTTCCGATTCTGTGCCCTGAAACCTTTATGACATCGTCAACTCTGCCCATAAGCCAATAGTCGCCGTCGGAGTCGACGCGGCATCCATCACTGGTAAAGTATACTCCCTTGAATCTAGACCAATAGATCTCCTTGAACCTTTCATGGGCCCCGAATACTGTTCGCATTAGGCCCGGCCATGGCTTCTTTATGATCAAGTAGCCCCCCTCACCTACAGCTGCGACAGAGCCATCATCTCTAAGTACTGCGGGTTCAATTCCTGGGAAGGGCTTGTTGGCTGAACCGGGCTTCAGCGTATGCGCTCCAGGTAGAGGAGTAATCAGTATTCCCCCTGTCTCTGTCTGCCACCACGTGTCAACGATTGGGCATCTTCCTTTTCCTATGTTTGTGTAGTACCACATCCACGCCTCAGGGTTGATCGGTTCACCCACTGTTCCGAGGAGACGCAGACTCGAGAGGTCCCTTCTCTCGGGCCAACTTGTGCCGCTTCTCATCAGAGCGCGAATAGCTGTCGGGGCCGTGTAGAAGATGTTCACCCCAAACTTCTCCACTACTTGCCAGAACCGGTCAGGTTGGGGATAGTCCGGGACACCCTCAAACATGAGAGTGATTGCTCCGGCCGAAAGCGGCCCATAGACAGTGTAGCTGTGCCCTGTTATCCAACCGATATCGGCGGTGCACCAGTAAGTGTCCTCGTCATGATAGTCGAAGATCCATTTGAAGGTTAAGGTTGTGTAAAGTAGGTAGCCGCCAGTCGTGTGAAGCACACCTTTCGGCTTCCCCGTGCTGCCGCTTGTATACAAAATGAATAGGGTGTCCTCAGCATCCATGACTTCAGGGTCACATTTAGCTGAAACCTTCTCCACCTCCTCATGCCACCAGAAGTCGCGGCCAGGTTTCATCATAACGTCTTCACCAATCCTTCTCACTACGATTATGGATTCGACGCTCGGGCAGGCTGTGACTGCGGCGTCGGCGCTGGATTTCAGAGGAATTATCTTTCCGCGTCTATAGGAGCCGTCGGTGGTGATTAGGATCTTGCACTGGCTGTCGTTTATTCTATCACGGAGTGACTCAACGCTGAAGCCTCCGAAGACTACGCTGTGTACTGCGCCTATCCTAGCGCAGGCGAGCATGGCTATTGGAAGTTCAGGGATCATGGGAAGATAGATGGAAACTCTGTCTCCTTTCTTCACCCCCTTCGTCTTTAGGACGTTGGCAAACTTGCAGACTTCGCTGTGAAGCTGTTGATAGGTGAGAACCCTAACATCCGTTTCCGGCTCCCCCTGCCAGATGATAGCCGCCTTATTCTTTCGCCAAGTCTTCAAATGTCGGTCAAGACAGTTGTAGGACGCGTTGAGCTTTCCTCCTTTGAACCATGTGAACCTCGCCTCATCCACGTCCCACTCGAAAACCTTCTTCCATCCCTTGCTGAACCAATCCAGTTCGTCGGCATGGCTCTCCCACCATCCGGGGGGATCCCGGATGGACTCCTCGTATATTCTCAGATACTCCTCCTCACCCTTGATTATCGCATGTTTCCTGAATTCCTCACTGGGAGGAAACTTCCTTACCTCTTTCATGATTGACTCGATCGTTTTAGTCTCGGACAATATTCGTTCCGCCTAGCTCTGATCCGAATTCCGTCCCGCTCTGAACGCGAATTTCTATAAAAACCTTTCAAGCGCATCAAGAACTGGTCGGGGGGCGATCCCTCAAAGAAGTAACAACACGCCCAACAGATACAGCAATGATCTTTCCGAACTGATATAGAACCTCAACCGTATCTTAGCCACTGCTTCCCGGTCACGCTTATTACCTGTTCTCAGAAGATACTTGGAACCTGTTGGACGTTGGGAAACCGGTTGAACCTTCTTGATGCTATTACTGAGAAAACTTGTCCTCACTTTGCAGACAGATCTCGACTGAAGAAGTGCTCTGCATCCATTCTGTGAAATATCGATGTTGAGGAAGCGGATGTGCAGTACTACGTAACCCTCACTTCCAAGTGCAATCTGAGATGCAGATACTGCTATGAGAAATGCTGCAACGATTTCGGAGTCTATCTTGGATCTCTCAAAATAGATTACTCTGTTCCAACTTCGATAAAATATGACATAGTTGAGCTTGAAAGGTTCTGCGGAAAGGATCCGGAACCCACCATTGTCTTCTACGGAGGAGAACCGCTCCTCCGAACTGACCTTCTTGAAAGGATCATACACAATGTACCTGCAAAGAAGTTCATTCTACAGACGAACGGCACTCTTCTTCACGAGTTGGACTCGGAAAGTCTAAACAGGCTCGACACAGTCCTTGTCTCCATCGACGGTCACAAAGACCTAACAGATTACTACCGGGGCAAAGGCGTGTACGATCAAGTAATCCGGAACGTGAAGCGACTTCGTGAGAGAGGATTCGCTGGGGAAATAATCGCGAGAATGACAGTTGGCAGCAAGACGAAAATCGATAGTGAGGTGTGGTCATTACTCTTCGATGAAGACCTCTTTGACTCCGTTCACTGGCAGCTCGACGCGCTTTTCTGGCATAACGACTACGATAAGGAGCAATTCTTGAGATGGGTGAGAGGTGAGTATAACCCCAGAGTTAGAAATCTGATCAACACATGGGTAAGACACATGGAAGAGCGCGGAAAGGTTCTTAGAATCTATCCTCTCGTCGGGGTTACAGAATCGCTACTATTGAACGAGCCTACAAAGCTGAGATGCGGAGCAGGTTGGACGATGTTTAACATTCAAACAGACGGAAAAATCACGCCCTGTCCTGTAATGGCAGGGATAAAGGACTTCTACCTTGGTGACATTAGGCACACAGATCCGAGCGATCTGATATCACGGGCAGTGTTCGTTTCTGAACCCTGCACTGACTGTGCCATACGTTCGATCTGCGGGGGGCGATGTCTCTACGCAAACGTCACAAAACTGTGGGGGGAAGAGGGTTTTCGACTCGTGTGCACTACAGTACATAACTTGGTTGAGGTCCTGAAAGGCGAGATGGGTATGATTGAGCGTCTCATATCAGAGCGGCGGATCCTCTTGCGGGACTTCTATTACCCGAAGTACAACAGTTGTGAGATAATACCTTGAGCCACAGGGTCGATTCTCAAGGGAATCCTACTATCTTGATTGTGACGAGTAGACAGGCTACCACGCTTTTCGGACCTTTTCAGTGGAAGATAAGTACCCCGCGTCTGAGAATGATTGGATTCGAGGGAGGGAGGATTGGACAGAGATAAGGATCGTGCATTCCTCTCCAGTCTGCCAGAACAGAAATTGATTGACTTGTTCTTCATGCATGTCAGGAATATATTTCGCGTCGACGGCCTCTACTTTCTGGGAATAGAAGAGAAGTTTGGGACAGAAGCCGCAACGGAGATCGACAGATCCTGTTGGAGGACATTGGCGGCGATAGAGGCACGCGAGATTAGACGGTTCTTGGGAAGATCGCAGTTCCTGATACCGGATATCATGGAGGCCCTCCAACTGACGAGCTGGTCGCTTGATCAGAGGCACAAGGAGGTTGAGGTCAGTGAGGGCAAGGGCCTATTTCGAGTGGTCAGCTGTGAAACCCAGCTGACAAGAAGGCGGAAGGGTTTGTCAGAATTTCCATGCAAACAAGTCCGGTACGAATACTTGAAGGCGTTTGCTGAAGAACTTAATCCTGAAGTTGATGTCCTATGTCACATATGTCCACCTGACAGGCATTCTGAAGAGCTTTGGTGCGAGTGGGAATTCAGATTGAAGCAGTAATCTAGAATGTCTCATTATCCCGTCATGTAGCGGCTAGTCTACGCTTATGAATGCTGAACTGCGGTCAAGTCTTATGTAGATGCCTCAACTTTCACTTAGGCGTGAAGATGCCGATGCCTACACTGAAGGAAATCAAGGCTACCGACCATCGAGACTACTCGAAGTTAGGTCTAGAAAAGGTGAAGCTCCTCTGGATGTTCAGTAAAATGGTTAAGATACGGACTTTCGAGGAGAAAGTCGAGCAACTGTATCTACTTGAAGGAGCGATCACAGGCCCGGCACACTTGTGCTTTGGACAGGAGGCGGTTGCAGTAGGCGTCATGGCTGTGGTCGAACCCGGAGACCAAGTCATATCTGGACACAGGGGGCACGGCCACGCCTTGGCCCTCAACATTCCGGCTAAGCACGTGATGGCTGAACTCTTTGGGAAGTCGACGGGCACGTGTAGAGGCATAGGAGGATCGATGCATGTCCCGATCTGCGTTGAGAAGGGAGGGCTATTCGCTTCTGCGATCGTGGGAAGCGGAATTCCGATCGGCGTAGGGGTCGGGTTGGCGTTCAAATACAATCGCTCCGACCGTGTCTGCGTGGTGCTGTTCGGCGACGGGGCACTCAACACTGGGGCCTTTCATGAAGCCGTAAACTTGGCCGCTATCTGGAAGGTTCCCGCTGTTCTCGTCTGTGAAAACAATATGTATGCTATCGGGATGAAGATTGAGAACGCTATAGCTTTGGAAAGACCTGTCCAGAGGGCTTTGGGCTACGGAATACCGGGCATAGCGACCGATGGATCCGACCCGATCTCCGTCTACCTGGGAACGAGCGAAGCAGTCAGAGACGCGAGAGATGGAAAAGGGCCGACTCTTGTGGAATGTCGAACATACCGATGGAAAGGCCATGGAATCTATGATAAGGCGCCCTACCGTCCGAAGGAGGAAGTCGAGGAACAGTTGAAGCGAGATCCAATTCAGACCTTCCGAAGAAACCTGCTTGACTCACGGACGGCTTCCCTTGAAGAGATTGAAGACCATGAACGCAGAGCAAGATTCGAAGTCGAAGAAGCAGTCAAATTTGCCAAGGAAAGTCCAACTCTATCGTTCAGTGAACTCTGGAACTTGATCTATGCGTAGTGGTCAACTTGAGAGAGGTAACATACGCGGAGGCGATACGTGAAGCCCTACGAGAGGAGATGATTGCAGATCGGAGAGTGATCCTGTTGGGCGAGGACATCGGAGCCTACGGCGGGGCCTTCAAGATAACGAACGACTTTCTGAAAGAATTTGGACCTGAGAGGGTGAGGGACACGCCGATCTCTGAGGCTGCAATTGTCGGGGTGGCTATAGGCTTGGGGTTAATGGGCCTTCGCCCAGTCGCAGAGATAATGTACATGGATTTTATCCCGATATGTCTCGACCAACTTGCGAACCAAGCCGCCAAGATGCGATTTATGAGCGGCGGCCAGCTCAAAGTTCCAATAGTAATTCGAACACAATATAGTCTAGGTCGGGCTCATGGCGCTCAACATTCTCAATTCACTCCGTCATGGTTCCTTCATGTTCCTGGCTTGCAAGTGGCACTTCCATCGACGCCGTATGATGCCAAAGGGCTCCTGAAGACTGCTATGCGAGGAAATAACCCGGTCCTTTTCGTCGAGAGCAGCCTACTCTACAGAACGAAGGGCCAAGTGGCCGAAGGTGATTATACGATTCCCTTCGGCAAGGCAGATATCAAGCGAGAAGGAACTGACGTGACCGTCATAGCCATATCCCGCATGGTTCAAGAGTCTCTTGCCGCCGCTGAAACCCTGAAAGAGCAGGGAACAAGCGCCGAGGTGTTGGATCCTCGAACCATTCAACCTCTAGACTTGGAGACCATAATCAAGTCAATCAAGAAGACAGGGAGAGCAATCATAGCAGAAGACGACTGCAAGTCTGGCGGCGTTGGTGCTGAGATTGCAGCTAGGATGATTGAAGAGGCGTTTGACTATCTTGACGCACCCATCATACGCGTTGCTTCGCCTGATATGCCGATACCTTTCAGTCCTAGCCTCGAACAGGAGTACATGCCCAATCGCGACAAGGTGATCGCTGCTATCCAATCCTTGCTAGGTTGATGCCAAGAAATGGAGCGCGTGATAATACCCCGCCTTGAGCCTGCAATGAAAACAGGCATAATTGTGGAGTGGTTGAAGAAGAAGGGAGACTCTGTTAAGAAGGGCGACCCGATACTGGTCGTGGAAGGAGAGAAGACGACTTTTGAAGTAGAATCGCCGGCGGATGGAGTCATCTTGAAGACTTTCGGAGACGCGGGTGATACTGTCGATGTGCCAGCCACCGTAGCCCTTGTAGGCTCTCCAGATGAGCCGATCCCAGCGGACATAGAGATGCTTCCGCCGACGCTGGAAGTAGAGGCTCAGCCTTCCGTGGCAAAGGTTTCAGAGAGACTGAAAGCGTCCCCTCTTGCTAGACGGATCGCAGAGCGGCATGGCATAGACCTATCGTCGGTGAGAGGCACTGGCCCAGACGGAAGAATCACCAAGGAAGATGTTATGCAAGTTTTGGAGAGACAACGTGAGATGGCGGAGCCGACCGTTCAACGCTTGGTCTCGGGCTTTCGGCCGCCTCAAGTTGCTGAAACAATTCCACTCGTAGGGGTTAGGAAATCGGTTGCTGAGCGGTTGTCGCACAGTTTCAGAACAACCGTTCCTGTCACAATGACCATGGAGGTCGACATGGAGACCGTACTCAACCAGAGAGAGAGTCTGAAGCGGGAGACTGGAGGAGAAATATCACTGACTGCGTTCTTAGTCAAGGCGGCTGCGGAGGCGCTTGAGAAACATAAGATTTTCAACTCCATGCTTGATGCCGACGGAATTAAGATCTTCCGGGAGATAAATATCGCAGTCGCGGTGAGCACACCTGACGGACTAGTTGCCCCCGTGATCCGTGAAGCTAACAAGAAATCTATTGAGGAGATATCGCACGAGATAGATCGGCTTGCAGAAAAGGGGTTGAAAAAGCAGCTTTCTCTGGAAGAGGTAACGGGTGGAACCTTCACCGTAACCAACTTGGGATCCTATGGAATCGATGTGTTCGCTCCAGTCATCAATCCTCCACAATGCGCAATCCTAGGCGTAGGAAGAGTTGTGAAGAAGCCAACCATGGTCGGAAACGAGGTCGCGGGTCGAGCGACGGCAACTTTGTCGCTTGTGTTCGATCATAGAATCTCTGATGGAGTGCCCGCAGCGGATTTTCTGCGTGAGATCAAGAGAAACTTGGAGCATGTACCTGCTTCCTGAGACCCGGAAGGACGTGGGCTGATGACAAAGATGAAGGCGGCGATATTTTACAGTCCCGGAGACATAAGAGTTGGAGAATTGGATATTCCCGAAGTTGGGCCCGGAGATGTGCTAGTTAGAAACTCAGTGACTCTGACCTGTGGAACAGATCTGAAGACCTATCAGAGGGGGCATCCGCTGGCAAAGCCGCCGATGGTGATGGGCCATGAGTTCGCCGGGATCGTGGCGAATGTCGGGCGAGATGTAGTGCGATTCAGGCCTGGAATTCGAGTTATAGCCGCTAACTCGGCGCCGTGCAACATGTGCTACTTTTGCTTAAAAGAGCAACCTAACCTCTGCGAGAGGTTGGGAGAATCAATCATAGGTTTCACCTCCCAAGGCGCATACGCTCAGTATGTGAAGATTCCAGCCAACATCGTGAGGCAGAACACTCACATCATACCGGGGGGCGTTTCATTTGAGGAGGCAGCGCTTCTTGAACCCTTGTCTTGCGTTGTCCATGGAAACGACCTAGCAGAGGCCAAAGAGAACGATACGGTTGTGGTAATAGGAGCGGGACCCATTGGGCTTCTGCATCTCCAAGTTCTGAAGAGCCAAAGCGTCAGAAGAATAGTCATGATAGACATATCTGAATCGAGGCTCAGGACAGCATCGAGCCTCGGAGCCACCGAAACGATAGACGCGTCAGGAACAGATCCAGTCAAGCGAGTTCGCAATACTACTGACGGGCGAGGCGCAGACATTGTGATCGAAGCAGTTGGGAGGCCGGAAACGTGGCAGCAGGCGTGTAGGATGGCGAGGAAAGGAGGCACAGTCCTTCTGTTCGGAGGTTGCCCGGCAGGCACCATGGTACCTTTTGCTGCTGACCTCATCCACTACGGCGAACTCACCCTGAAGGGCGCGTTTCACCATACACCGGACGCCGTAAGGAGAGCAATGAAGCTGATATCGTCTCATACAATCGATTCCAAAAGCCTCATCACGCATACGATGCCTCTCGAAGATATTACAGAAGCCTTCAATCTAATGAGTCGAGGAGTAGCCGTGAAAGTAGCGATTACGTCGTAGACATTATGCGCTAGAGACAACGGCTACCTTAAGACAGTCTTTTCCCGACCTAGCGTATTCGATCGCTTGGGCAGTTTGTGCTAGATCAAATCTATGTGTAATTAGGTTTGTAAGGTCAATTCTTCCTGAGGCAATTAGTCGGAGTGCAATGTTTGTTTCGATCTCTGAGGTAGAATAGCTTGGGACAATCCTTACCTCTCTTATGAACAGGTCGCTGGTGTCATAGGATACAATAGAGCCTACCTTCGGTGCTCCAAATAGGCAGACGGTTCCGCCCTTTCTGACAGCTTTCACCCCGTCAACAATGGCTTCGGGTTTTCCTGTTGCAACGATGGCTACATCGACCCCCGTTCCCTCCGTGAGCTTCCTAACCTCCATTGGAACGTCGGTGAGTTCTGGGTTGAATGTATCTTGGGCGCCGAACCTCCGGGCGGCATTCAACCGAAACTCTGAGATATCGCTGGCAAACACTCGCGTGATGCCGAAAGCCTTGAGGAGCAAGATGTGAGTTAGGCCGGCTGGACCTGCACCGAGAACTAGAACACAATCACCGGGCTGAATCTCGCTCTTTCCAATCGCTTTGATGCAGCAAGCGGTCGGCTCGATCAGGGCACCTATCTCATATGATACTCCTTGTGGAAGCTTGAGAACGGCGCCTCTCGCAACGTTAGTCTCAGGAACCCGGAAGAACTCTGCGAACCCACATGGATCAAGATTGCTTCTTGGAAAACTGTCACACATAGTGTAGTCTCCGTGCCTGCAATAGTGGCAGGAATAGCAAGGGACATGATGGTGTACGAAGACCCTGTCTCCTTCCTGATATCCCTCAACCCTTGATCCCACCTGCGCCACCCTGCCCGAGACCTCGTGACCTAGAACTTGCGGAGTCATGGATCGTCCCTGCACCTTCTCCACGTCTGTGCCGCAGACACCGCAGACTTTCATCTCAACCAAGATTTCACAAGGACCAATTTTCGGCACATCGACCTGATCAATCTCAACTACGCCGGGTCGCCACAGCACAGCAGCCTTCATTCAAACCCCTCGCCAAGTATCAGGTGACCATCGTGGAAATTTAAGCTCACGTAGCAGGAGAAAGGTTGCTGGCTTCAGCCCAGTCTCGGGCTTCCCGTCTTCGAAACGTCTGAGGTCCTATCAGCCTGTTCTGAATCGCCTCATGGTGTTTCAATTCTTTCTTCTACAGTCTCCACATTCTTTTCGAAGACGAAGCCATTGGCCCTTGATGTCTTCGTAATGGTTATCTCCTAGAAGTATGCATCACGTCCGCATGCTCGGTGTGGAAATAAACAGAGATGTCAAGATCACTCTACATCGCTTCACCGACCACTTCAAAGGCTTCGAAAAGATTGAGGCAGTAAGAGAGATCTTTGGCGACGAAACAGAGAAGATCCTAAACAATCTGAAGGTTGAGTTCTACTCTTCCAGACGAGGATACATGGGGGTAAGCGACCAAGACGGACACATCCTGATCAGCGCACATTATCTTAGGAACGGGGATGAAAGGGACCTATATCTAGATATAATTCACGAACTCGTCCACGTGAAACAGTTTCTGGACGGGAAAGAACTTTTCGAGAACAGATGGGAATACGTTGATAGACCTACCGAGATCGAAGCCTATCTGCAGGCGGTGAAAGAAGCGCGGAGAATCGGGATGACCGACAAACAGATTTATCGGTATCTCAAGACAGAGTGGATGAGTGAAGAAGATCTGAAGAGGCTTGCAGACGCTGTTGGTGTGAAAGTCCAGCCTTAGCTCCCCATCACTTCTATTAACCGATGCGTCTAACGGCTGCCTTGTCTTTCGCTCACCGCGACTTGCGAGTCCTTCACTCTGTTTTCCTCATACCACTTGCAGTAGTTCCTCAGTGTACAGACATAGCATTTCGGCCCAATCGGCTTGCAAATGGTCTTTCCGAACCGAACCATGAGCTCATTTACCTCTATCCAGTACTTTCTCTCGAAGTACTGTGAGAGCTGGTCTTCCGTTTGCTTAGGCGTCTTGCTTTCGGCTATGCCCAGTCGATTGGAGATTCTGTGGACGTGAGTGTCGACGGGGATTGCAGGTTCACCAAAGCCGTATACCAAGACGCAGTTTGCAGTCTTCCTCCCAACCAGTGGAAGTTCCAGTAGACTTTCTAGGTCTCTGGGCACGTTTCCCCTGTGTCGTTCTACAATGGCTTTCGCCACTTCCTTGATCTTCTTCGCCTTGATATGGTAGAAGCCCGCTGGACGAATTAGGCGTTCCACCATTCTCAATGGAGCCTCAGCCAAGGCGTTTGCCGTGGGAAATTTGGCGAAGAGTTGTTCGGCTGCGCGACTCGTGTTTTCATCTCTGGTTCTCTGGGAGAGTATGGTTGCAATAAGAACATTGAATGGATCTCTTCTCTCAGCCCTAACGACTTCTTTCAGCGCGGTCCTGACGTGATGTGGCCCATACACCATCACTCTCAATTCATTGATCAGTCGATCCGCAGTGAGCTTCAAGCAATTCGCCCTCGCAACCTATTATTGCAGAGATGCGATACTGAGGTATTAGTGCGTTCTCACAATATCATTCGACAATTGCGGATCGAGACTCGCCCTTTGATTTGCGTCCCCATACATCGCAACTCTAAAGCTCGAGCGGTCTTTGGTATCAATGCAAGACCTTTGCAAGATTCAGCAAGGAATGGCATATCGGAGGAGTCTGTTACTTCAGCGCCCGTCGGTGTTACATGACGAACGAAATGGATCAACAATAGACCATCCTCAAAATTTTCCTCGTCGAAGCCAATCCTTTGGGTTCGGGATTATGAAAGGCGAGGGTGTACCTTCCTCCGAGCGGCAGGGGCTCTTGAGGGTTCCTTCAAAACTCAAACATTTGTCGAGGTCTGAAAATTCAAATCCATTCCATAAAGTCATGGTAGGCTTTGGTTGAGGTTTTCCTTTAACAGACTTGTTTATAACCTACAGGTAAAATTATTTTATACGAAACAGTTAAGTATTTCCTCCTCTTTTTGTTTATAACAGATGAGTTAAAGATGAATCCGTTCAGGTTTGGGCAAGCGGTCAGCGGGGATGATTTTGCCGATAGGAAGAGTGAGGTAGAAACGGCTATTCGAGACCTCAGGGGCGGGCAGAATGTTCTCATCCACTCTCCGAGGAGATATGGTAAGACATCACTGATCAAGGAGGTGTTCCGCAGAATTGGAGCGGAAGGGTATCCCACCGTCTATATGGATCTCTATCGAGTCTTCTCTAAGAAGAGGTTCATCGAAACATATTCTGGCCTACTATTCTCAGCCATTGAAAGCAAGCTTGAGGAGGTGGGCCGCCTTCTAAGAGAGTATCTTCCAAGGCCAAAGATCATCTTAACGCCTAAGGAGTATCCGATGCCCTTCAGCGTTGAGTTGGGAGCAACCCTTCCGAAGAGGGAGGAAGACCAACTCTTTCAAGAGGTTCTGGAGGCCCCACAGAGGCTAGCGGAGAAGAAGGGGAAGAGATTTTTTATTGCTTTCGACGAGTTCCAAGAGATATCGAGACTGGACAGTTATGAAACCGAAAGCACGGTGCGCTCGGTTTTCCAGCATCAGGATAAGGTCTCTTATGCATTTCTGGGGTCTAGACGGAGACTTCTCAGGGAGATCTTCGACGATAGGGGGAGGCCATTCTACAAGTCTTGCAAGAGCATCCCACTCGAGGAGATACCTGAAGACGAGTTCGCCGAGTTTGTGGCTAACCGCTTCAAGGTGGGGGATCTAGATGTCCCACGCAGCATTGTCTCCAGAATACTGCAGGTGACCAAACGCCATCCCTACTACACGCAGCAACTTTGCCACGAAGTCTGGAATCGAGCCTATCCTTTGAAGGGGGGGTTATCTGAGGAAGAGTGGGTTAAGATAGTTGACGAAGCTGTTGAAGGCGTCATAGCGTCCAACAGGTACGCCTACGAGGAGATGTATGATGGCTTAGCCGAAGGCCAACGGAAGCTTGCATATGCCCTATCCACAGAGCCTACAAAGAACATCTATTCAGCAGAGTATATTCGAAAGTACAGTCTTAAATCAGCGCCGAACGTTGCACGAGCCCTCCATGCGTTGGAGGAGAAAGAGCTGGTTGAAAAGACCAGGGACGAATACAAAGTGAGCGATATATTCTTCGCACAGTGGCTAACTAGAATAGATTGATGTCAACGGCCAAACTTCCTCTTCGATATTGCGTAGAATTGAGTCGTCATCACTTGCCGAGCCCACTCCTGCTAATGCCGACAGTCAGGAAAAAGCCTCGGCAACTAGACCAGTTTCACAAGGGAGTTGCCCCCTCGTCTTAGGGCTACCGGGGACCTAACGGAAGATGCTCAAACCTTCAAAGCACCAAAAAACGACCACTATACGTTTTTATGAATCCCACATCGTTGACTCACATGGGGTGGCTTGTGAAGATTTGAAAGGCTATGGTCTAGCGCACGAAGGAATACGAGCCAAGAAAGCAATCGGGCCGGTAGTATTCTTAGTAGTCCTATTTGTTGCCCTTTTGATGGCAACCACGGCAACATTCGTAGTTCACTTCGGTTTGTTCCGATCACTAGACGTATTGGACGCCTATTGGTCTGTCTCAGGTCAGAGAGTTGAACGTGCGAGAGTCGGGGATCCCGTGACCGGCCATGTCATACTGCATTCTCGGGAGAGGTTCGAGCGAGACGTTGTGCTACGCGTCAGGGTTGACATCAGATTCTGGCTCGATAAGGATGTTGCCACACAGAGGTTCTATGTGGTTCTTCGGCCAGGTGAGAGCAGAGAGTTTGAGTTAGATTTCAAGCCTGCTCTAGCCTCGGCTGGCGACATCAATGGGTACTTCATCGAAGTCGACTTCGGCTTCTCTCGCGGAAAGTGGACTATGCCCGGCTCTTATCCTCCTAGACTGATAGTCACAGTGTAGCCGGCCGCCACCTAGAACCCTCTCGGATCGAGCAGGAAAGATATGAGCGCGACAAGCGGCGGTCGCTGCACCGTTTATCGCCCTGACGACAAGGAGCCACTCCCAAGACGGGACGAGTCCCGTCATCGCGCCGAAGATGACATCACCGATTAACCCGATTACTGTGAGCCGCTTCCTCCCGAACCTATCCTAGTATCCGCCGAAGTACGGCGATAATAGGGCGGACATGAACATGAAGCTCGATGTGAACAATCCGATCGACGCGACAGACGCGCCCATGGAGATAGCGTAACGTGGGAAATAGGAGTAAGGTATGCCGAAGGCTATCGTCTCAATCAGTTGGTTCGCACCGAGGATGAGGATAGCACCTGAGTAGAGAGTCTTACGACGCATTAGAAGCTACGAGCTACATACTGCATAGAAAAAACTTTTGCTCTGCGCGACGATTTCCAGCGTTATTGTCTGCTAATGGCTTGGAGGAAGACTCGAGTGAACATAGGGCGTAAGATCCTTCTGATCTTCACCATTTCTGTAGTCGTTGTCGGAGGGGCAATAGCATTTCAGTACCAGTCGTATCGAGCGAGGCAGATCCTAACCTTAGCGACGACAACGAGCCTGTATGACTCTGGGCTACTGGACTATCTGATTCCGAGATTTTCCGAAGCCTCAAACGTAGAGGTTCGAATCCTTGCAAAGGGCACTGGTGAATCTATTGAGATCGCGAAGAGAGGTGACGTGGACATGGTCCTTGTTCACTCAAGGCTGCTTGAAGAAGAATTCATTGCAGGCGGCTATGGTGTTCATCGAGTAGGCGTAATGTACAATGACTTTATCATAGTTGGGCCTGGAGAGGATCCGGCACAGGTCTCGGGGCTGAAAGACGCCAAGTTGGCCTTCTCGAAGATAGAGGAGGCCGGAAAATCGAGGCGTTCCGTCTTTGTTTCTCGAGCGGACAGATCAGGGACCCACCTTAAAGAATTGGAGATATGGGGAAGCCTAGGTTTCAAGCCTTCAAGCTCTGTTGAGACTTGGTATATTGAGATAGGATCAGGTATGGGTGCGGCACTTAGGATGGCCAATGAGAAACGTGCATATGTCCTAACCGATAGAGGAACTTGGGCGTCCTTCAAGGATCAACTCAGCAATCTTAAGGTGCTGGTTGAAGGAGACAGCGTACTCTTGAACCCGTATGCAGCAATCCTTGTAAATCCTATGAAGCATCCTCACAGAAACTTCAAGGTAGCTATGGCTTTCGTGAAATTCCTAGTGTCAGAGGAAGGGCAGAGCCTCATCAGAGATTTCAGGAAGGGAGACGAGCGTCTGTTTTGGCCGATGGCGAGAGACTTCCAGAGAGCGGCCCAGCTTGGATTTCCAGACCAAGCCAAAGAGGTGTCATGGTATGATACGCAAACGTCACCATCGGGCCAAATCGCTATCCTTGTCGCCATAATCCTTTGTAGTCGGATGCCGTATTGCTACACAACCACTAGCTTCGTAGCGGAGTCTCAGGTCTGAAATGGATCCGATTGTTGATGGCTTGGTAACAGCATTTCGGCTCCTCGTATCCGTTGATCCTGAGGTCTACGGGATAGTATTACTCTCGCTGGTGGTCTCAGGGGTGGCGGTGCTTGTTGGAGCCATGGCGGGGATCCCGTTCGGCGCGTTGATCGCCTTGAGGAGCTTCATAGGCAAGCGAGTCTTGCTGAGCCTCCTGAACACTTTGACTGGCTTGCCTCCTGTCGTTGTGGGATTGCTGGTCTACCTCATGCTCTCATCTTCGGGGCCTCTGGGTCCTCTACAGCTACTCTATAAACCTCAAGCCATGGTGATCGCCCAACTGATAATGGTATTTCCAATAGTTGCTAGTGTGACGGCTTCCGCAGTTAGCTCAGTGGACAGAAAGCTGAGGCTCAGAGCTCTTTCCCTAGGCGCAGGCGGTTCTCAGATGACGTTTACGATGTTGAGAGAGGCACGGACAGGAGTGCTCACCGCGATAGTTCTATCGTTCGGCGCGGCGATCTCCGAGGTTGGAGCAGTCATGATCGTAGGTGGCAACATACGCTGGTTCACCCGGACACTTACCACGGCCATCGTCCTAGAGACTGAGCTTGGCCAATTCGGAATGGCTCTGGCGCTTGGCATAATCCTCCTCGCCCTCTCCTTCCTGATCAATGTGGCTCTGACACGCTTGCAATGGAGCGGTCTCAGAAGATGATGCATATCATCGAGGCTTTGCATCTCAACAAGGAATACGGCTCGACTAAGGCACTTGAAGATGTATCTCTTGCCGTCGATAGCGGGGATTTCTTTGCAATCATTGGGCCGAGCGGCAGCGGGAAGAGCACGCTGCTGCGCCTGATAGGTCTGATCGAACCTCCATCATCTGGAAAGATCATCTTCATGGGGGAGGACGCAACATCTCGGTCCGAAGAGGAGCAGCTGAGTTTTCGCCGAGAGATCGGCATCGTCTTCCAAGACGCCGTCCTTTTCACCACAACTGTATACGAGAACGTTGCCTACCCCTTGAAGATCAGAAAGAGGCCTCGATCCGAAATAGAAAAACGGGTCAAGGAATCGCTTGAAACGGTGGGACTTGCAGGTTTTGAGAATAAGAATGCCTCGGAACTGTCGGGAGGAGAGGCTCAAAGAGTTTCCCTTGCGCAGGCGCTTGTCTACGAGCCCAAGCTTCTTTTGCTAGATGAGCCCACCGCCAACCTGGATCCCAGAAATGCCACCATAATTGAGAACGTCGTATCCGGACTGAGTCATGAAAAGGGAACAACAGCGATCATGGCAACGCATAACATGCAACAAGTTCAGTTTCTGGCATCTAACGGCGCAATACTTCACGATGGAAGGGTGATCGAGAGAGGAAAGATCAGCGAACTATTCAAGAGCCCCTCAGCGTTTCTTTCAAGCTTCGCTCTCATTGGAAATGTCTTCCCCGGTATGTCAGAGGTTGGTGCCGATGGTCTCGCAACAATAGACGTGGGAGCTTCCTGGAAGATCGAGGCCACCACCAACAAGAGAGGCAGAGTCACAGTTTTCATCAGGCCAGAAGACATAATCATTTCAAAGGAACCTATACAGTCCAGCGCAAGGAATCTGCTGAGGGGGAGGGTGGTACAGATCCTCCAGAACGGTCAAAAAGTCCGGATAAAGGTCAATGCTGACAGAGAATTTCTCGTCACCATGACAAGAAGATCGTTCGAGGAGATGAGGTTAGAACCGGGATCATTAGTCTTCCTCGCATTCAAGGCATCATCAGTGAATGTGATCTAACGGTTAAACGCTTACGGGAACATGTCTAGGGTGTTCACGGATGTAATTGAGTGACAGTGGAGCAGAAGACGAACAAACTCCTGCTGGCGTTGAGCGACCTCGAGCCTGCAGCTTAACTGCACAAATGTCTTCCATACCCAACGATGGCGAGGGCATACAGAGCTAGGTAGATGAGCATTCTAATCCTACAATACTGGGCTACCCACTGGTGTTCCCAAGATCACGCTTTACCCCTCTTTTTGCCATAAGTTCATGAATGATGGCAGTACCTCGCTGCATCCCTTCGGGCAGGTTGAGGATCTTCCAGAGCTTATGCTTAAGATTCACAGCCTTCTCTAGCAATCCTCGCCGGAGCTTTGCTTCGACATGAATAACTTTGGTTCTGAAATATCCATACTCGACTCCGTCAATGAAAGCTGCCGATAGGTCTTCTCCGGTGGATGTTGTTCGGTACTCTTCGAGGTCGGAGAAAATGTAGCTCGATGGGGATCGCTCTGAAAATGCGTACATCATGGGAGAAGTTTTCGGCTTGAACCTTGAACGTCCTATCTTCTCTGCCGATTCAAGAGGATTCATCACATAGGTTAGGCATTCGAGTTCTATCTCCTTGAACCTTTCATCGCCAACTGCTTGGGCCATGTGGAAGTCAGTTATCCATGTGGCATCTTCGCTGACCAAGTGGTTAGCTACATGCGAGTTCGTCATGACGCCTCCATACCTCAAGATGCTACCGTGAAGGATGTTGCTGTCGTGGAGTAGCCTCAGGTTTCGTCCGCATGACGACCCAAGCCACTTCAGGTAGTCCTTGCAGTCGTGGAAATCGACGACGTTCTGTAGTTCAGGCGAAATGAAGCCATAGAGTATTTCATCGACTCGGATGTCTGTGGGTTGCAGGCTGTAGATCGACGCGGCATCTATCGAGTGGCTACTCTCCGCAAATTCTTCCAAGAGGCGTTGCCTGTCAACATCTTTCAGGCAATCAAAGAGGTCGGCTCTGTCTTTGAACTCTTTGACAGAGAGATTTCTGAAGAACCCGATTCCAACAGGCTTGGGTGACGGAGCAAGGTCGTGAATTCTCTGCATCCATCTGAGCTCGTTTTCGGCTTCTTCAGTTCGTGAGAATCCCCAGATCAGGGTTCCTGAGCCGATGCGATCATTTGAGAGGAAGTACGAGTATAGGCGTCCCGCCTTCAAGATTGGTTGGGAAGTACCGCTTGGTATTCCCACAGCCTTTGCCTTGAACCAGTTTCCTCTATGCGGCAGAATGATCGATCTATTTCCGCTCGTGTAAGCCTCGAACCTTTCCACTTCGTTGCCTACGACGCAGCATTGCACCGGTACTTTGCCGAGAGGAAACGGATAGTCGCTTGCACTCAGCATTCTAGTCTCTGAGTCTACGAGAAAGAACGGAACCTTCGCTCCTCTCAGCTTCTCAACAAGTTCTTCCGCGCTACACACCTTCAGTTTTCACAGTATTGCGTCTCTCAAGGTTCTCAAGTAATCTCTTTACGAGCATACCCCAAGACCTCTTTGACAGCTTTCGCAGTTCTATCAACCTCGGGGCGTATCTTTCCTCCATAGTAGGCGTACTGATGAAGATATAGAAAGGCAGCATCGCCAACTTCTATCAATCTTTTTTCTCCAAGCTTATCCAAAGCCTCCCATCTTTCTCCATGAGACTCCGGCGCAGGGAGGCCGCGCTTCTGGACAAGAGCAGCGACAGCTTCCACGTAGGCATGGAATATCTTCTCGCAGCCTTCCCTCATACGCATCAAATCACCGAGGCGGCGGCCCTCGCCGTACTCCTCAACACCAAGTTTGTAGAAATCTTCTCCGCTTTTCAGGTGTTCTGGTACCTTAGCCATAATTTCACAGGGTTGAGATGCGTCCTCACGTGTTTAAGGCTTTAGCCTATTTGGAGCGGGGCGTACATAACGCAAAAGAGCATGATCTCCTAGACCCTTTGCTGTCTGTGCTTTGGCTCGCCAAGGTTGCAAGCCGATCGGACAAGACGAGGAAGTGGGCATGATTTGAGCGTGAACATACGTCCCATGGTGGAATCAGATTTCGATTTTGCCGTAGGTCTGGCTAACCGGGAGCATTGGGACTACGATCTAGTCGACCTACAACGTCTGCTTCGCCTCTTTCCCAACGGTTGCCTTATGGCTGAGCATGGCGGAGCTAGGGCGGGGTGGGTTGTAGTAAGCACCTATGGAAGCTTGGCTTGGATAGGCAGCCTCGTCGTCCAAGATAGTCTGAGAGGGAGAGGAATTGGAGCCGCGCTTCTCAATCACGCTGTAAGGTACGCCTACGAGCTAGGAGTGAGGACCGTAGGACTCTACTCCTACGGCGAGTCGGTGGGATTCTACCAGAGGATGGGATTCAAACGTGACTGCGACTTCGAGCATGTTGAAGGCATTGGGAGAGAATTTTCTCTTGGGACTTCAATGCGACAGCCAAGAGACCTCGGTGAAGTAGCTGAATTCGATGGGAGATATTTTTGTGGGAACAGAAAAGCTTTACTTGAGGCTTTGCATGAAGAATTTCCTGACCTACTCATTTTTCAGAAGGAGCCAGATGTGCTCGGATACATTGCTGGCAAGGATTTCACTGACGGTACCGCTGAGATTGGTCCATGGGTCTGCGATGTGACACGCATTGAGGCGGCTGAGCAGTTGTTTGCTTCTGAGTTCAGTCAATTGCCATCGAGAAGGATCAGTCTGACGATTCCCTCTCAAAACATAGAGGCGCATCGCATCGTCAGAAAATATGGATTTCACGTCAAAGAAAGGGTCGCTCGAATGTTCGTTGGAAGTGCTGGAGACCTTCCTAGAGTTGACGGAATCTACGCAGCCGCAGGCCTAGATGTCGGATAGCTCTAACGCGATACTAGGGCGGACCGTTTCGGTTCAATAAGCATTCTTTCAATGATCACTGCTACCAGCGCAACCAGGGGTAGGGCAATGAGGTAAGGTGCTTTCGGATGCCAAGCCTCCGCTCCCCCCTCAAGGAATGGATTTCCAAGAGCATCTTCTTCTTGTCCTTGAACTCAATACATCCTCTGAGTTTCGACAGTATATCCAGAGGATTCATGCCTTCTACAAGTCTCTCGAAGAGTTCGCTGAAGCTCTCATCCTTTGCCTTGACTGCCAGGAGTTTCTTGTAAACCTCGTCTCTTATCGTTAGAGTCTTGGTCAAGTCTCTCGTGAGGAGTTCCGTTTAAACGTATATTTAAACATAAAAAAGGGGGCTTCAAGATAAATGACTCTACCAAATCCTCGTGAGTCCCTCAACTTGGTCAAACGCTCTATCCGTTGAGATGATGGATCCGTCAAATTGGAGGGCTTCTGCAGCGACACCTGCATCAAAATATTCCAACCCCACTTCGGCCTCGAGCCTAGATGTCAAGTACAAGGTGGTTGGACTAAGTCTGGCAACCTTTCGATCCAAGGCAGGGTAGTCGCATAGCAGAAGAGCGTGCTTCTCCATCCTCTCCTCGAAGGAGAACCCTCTGCTCTTTAGGGTCACATCGAATTCCAGAAGCGCGAAGGCGCCTAGATAGACGTCATCCTCGTCTGTTCTCTCCAAGTGTCTCTTGGCCCGCTCGTGGTGTTTGTCATTGGGATCTGCAGTAGCGAAAAGCACCACTGTGTCAAGAATCGGCAACTAGGTCTTCCTTCGGAATATGTACCGTGAAGCCTCATGTAGCTGCTCTGCAAAATTGAACCCCGTGAGACTACCAGCATACTTCCGGCCTCGAGGAGCGACTAAGATCACTCCACCCCTAAAGGGAATGGCGACCAGTCTGTCTCCCTTCTTGAGCCCAGCGATCTCACGAGTCTTCCTGTCAAGTACAATCCTATACTTTTCGTCCAATGCAACTTCGCCCAAGATTCACCGCGACCATCTACAGCTATCGGTTTTCCCACATATTAAGACTTTTTCCCACGTGACTCCGAGAAGGCAGTCCAGCCGAAGAATAGTTCAGTCTAGTCAGAATTTTGGTGCTCCGGGCGGGATTTGAACCCGCGATCAGCGACTATGAAGCCGCTGGTTTCCTCGTCGTTGCGGTGTAGAGCACGATTGGCCTTCCCAGGTAGGGAATAAGGCCGCTATGCTTTCGGCAGGCTTAACCGGGCTACACCACCGGAGCTTGATTTCGTAATACTAGAGGTCTCGTACTATAAGCTATTTCGGGATGGGCAACATTCTTTGATAGTTGCTCTAATCGGCTAGAGCTTCTTCGGCTCCCTTATCAGAGCGATCTCGATTATCTTGCGTGATTCTCCAGTTGCAATCAAGAAAAACAAGCTGTCAGATTTTTCTTTTAATGCTATGCGCGTGCGGCGTAGCTCCTACTTGCCTCGAAGATCTGTCTTTCCGGACGTATCGGAGAATTAGCCGGGAGTGTAGCGTAAAGCCCGAAGGGTCTCCGATCCCTCTGTCTGCCCGGAGCATCCCGGGAACGGATTGCTTTGCCAAAAAAGGGTTTTCCGTATGAGTCGATTCTTCTTGCTATTTGTATACGATGTCGCCAGGGCGCGCTCGATCCTTAACCTTCAGTCCGATCGCTTTGCCTGCCTCTGCTCTCTGGATATTCTGGTGCTCAATCTGCATGGACTCAACTGTCTGCTCGAAGTTCGTGGTGTCACCTTTGATAAGAACCTTGTCTCCGACGCTGAGCGGGGCAGTCAGTTCTACGACGGCGACATTGATCTTGGAGTAGAAGTGAGTCACCTTTCCTATCTCGGTCTTGCCCTCTGCCATATCACCACCTGAAATACTATCATGTGATACTGCGGTTCTGCTTTTTACGCTATCGCTTCACACTGAAACCTTTGAATTCTCCAGTCCAGATCTCCTCATGGAGTTCAACCTTCGTAACATGAGCGCCCGGAGGCCCCCTCCTACAGAAGGCGACCATTTGATCTACTGCGCGATCTTCACCTTCAAAGACTGCCTCAACCCTTCCGTCAGGGAGATTCCGCACCCAACCATCGACGCCCATCTCCAAGGCTCTTTCCTGCGTGTGGTATCTGAAGAAGACACCTTGAACGATGCCCGAGACATAGACGTGGACTCGTTTCATTGAGCTTGGATCCCCGTTTTCCTCAAGGAAGGGTACTAGGAAACTTCTATTTTGTGGGTTGGGCAATATATACAGCTGCAGCGACTTGGCAAGCGTCTTTTGACTTGAGAGGTTGTTTCCTTGTTTCGTCTGGTCGTGTTTGACGCAGATGGCACATTGTGGGAGCACAGTGATATTTCGTCGCTGAGTTCGCCCTTCAACAAGCTCGATGAGAATACTCTGGTCGACCGGAATGGTGCTCCGGTGCTTGCAAGCCTTAATACTGCGTTAAGTGAACGTCCCACACGGGCTTGCAGGCCGTCAAGGAGACTGGTCAATGAGGAACGTTGAGGAGGAAATCGCTCGAACATGCTTAAGCTATGCAGAGTCGATATCGAAAGAATCGGAGAGATACGTTCGAAAATTGACGAATACGTGAGAGAGGTCGTAGAGAAGCTTAGCCCGAGCCTTGTTGTTCTATTCGGTTCATTTGCCTCAGGAGACATCAACGAAGGATCGGATGTGGATATACTCGTCGTCGCAGACTTCAAAGAGAAATTCTTAGACCGGATAAGAACCTTGATTGATCTAAACCGATTCCGAATACCGATCGAACCTGTTGGCTACACCCCTAAGGAATTCGAGGAGATGAAGAGGAGGGGCAATTTGTTTATCACAGAGGTTCTTGAAAAGGGGAAAGTCCTTTTTGAATCTCAACCTACCTAGGGAGCAACCAACGGGAACTGAGGCTCTCGGGCTATGTTCTTACGTGTTTTAGAAGCCGCTTCTTGGGAAGCTTAGGTTTTCTTGCTCTCCTGATATCTGCGACAGCCACTTCTTCGCACCCAAGTAGTGGGCTTGCTCATGTGCCGTTAATAAGTTAGGTGAATTCACTCCGTCGATCGGATACTTGGGGAGGCCTCCGCGGCATGTAGGGAGGGCTTCCGCCACTAGAGCTTGAGAAGTTTAGCCGCGTTGTCTCCCAATATCCTTCTCTTTTCCTCATCGCCTATGTTAAGCTGAAGGATTCTTTCTACTGCTTTCTCTAGGTCAGTGATCTGGTGGGGGAAGTCGCTTCCCAACATGATCTTTTCGGGGCCTGAGAAGGCGTATGCTGACATGAATACGTCGCTGTCATAGCAGATGGAATCCATCCATATTTGCTTCAGGTAATGCGACGGAGGCTTTGAGATATTGGTCTTGCATTCTGGATAGGCTTGGAAGCCTTTATCGATCCTGCCGCGAAGGTATGGGAAGACGCCGCCTAGATGGGAAGCAACCAGCTTCAACCCTAGCATCTTCTCTAGAACGCCACTGAAAACGAGTCTCAGCACAGCGAGGGTAGTGTCCACGCCGAATCCTAGGATAGCGACGAGCCTGTAGTCATCCATAGCTGCCCGGTTGATAGGCGATGTAGGGTGGATGTACAACGGGACATCCAGCTTCACAGCCTTCTCATAGATGGGTAGAAACCTCTCCGAGTCGAGGGGCTCACCATTGACATTAGACAACAGCATGGCGCCCCTCAATCCACACTCTTCCACGGCCCTCTCCAGTTCGGCCGCCGCCGCTTCGGGCTCCTGTAAAGGCAGTGTAGCCAGCGCCGTGAAGCGGTCCGGATGCTTCTCCGCGATCTGGCCGAATTCGTCGTTCGCCAGCCTAGCGAGCCTTATTCCTCGCTTCCTTTCCTCTCGTTCAACGCCCGGAGTCGTGAGGGTGAGCACTTGCATATCGACGCCGCATCTATCCATTGCCTTTATTCTATCTCCTAATTTTATGTGGGGTTCGACGACGATGTTGTAATCACCTGTATAGTGAATCAACATCCTTCCGTGCTCGTCCGTGCCAACCGAGGCGTACCCCTTCCCTCTCTCAAGCTCGTCCAAGTACGCTTTTGGATAGAAATGGTTGTGAAAATCGATGATCAATTTGGACTCACCATGTATGGCGGTCGATAGGTGATATAAAGACGCAGTAGACAAGATGTCTCAACGTTTACGTGGCCATCGAAAGTCGTTTGAAGATTGGGTTCTAGCAACCTACGACTGACATCTATGTCATGCTGGATTTTTGAAGGCATTTTGAATCGTTTCAGAGAACAAAATAAAGCGCAACCGCCATTTTCGGCTTGATCTAGGATTTTTCAGGGTTACTGTGAAAAAGTGAGGTGTGATACACCCTGCCTCCCATCCGGCGCATCTTTTCGACATCGTTCCGATCCTCATTGCTTATTAACGGTCAATGCATCACCTAGGTTCCAATGATCGGTAAGGGACAATTATGGAGTATGTGAATCTGGGAAAGTCAGGCCTCAAGGTATCACGGATCTGTCTTGGCTGCTGGTCTTTCGGTAACTCGCAAGAATGGATGATCGAGATCGACAGAGCGAGACCGATAATTGAGAGGGCTATCGATCTTGGTGTTAATTTCTTTGACACTGCTAACTCCTATTCACGTGGACGTTCGGAGGAGATACTTGGGGAGATTGTCAAGGAGAGAAGAGATGATTCGGTCATAGCGACTAAGGTCTTCTTTCCGATGGGTGAGAAACCAAACGATCGGGGGCTCTCACGTCTTCACATCATGAGGCAGATAGAGGGATCCCTGCGCCGGCTTGGCACAGATCATGTAGACCTGTATCAGATTCATCGTTGGGACTATGAGACGCCGATCGAGGAGACGCTTCATGCCTTGGATGATTTGGTAAAGGTGGGAAAGACGCGGTACATTGGAGCATCGAGCATGTACGCATGGCAGTTCTCAAAAGCCCTTTGGACTTGTGACAAGCTAGGCTTCACACGCTTCATTAGCATGCAGAACCACTACAACCTCTGCTATCGAGAGGAGGAGCGAGAAATGATCCCTCTATGCCGAGACCAAGGAATAGGGTTGATTCCTTGGAGTCCACTAGCGAGAGGCTTCCTGACAGGCAAGTACACACGTGGAAAGACCCCTGACTCAGCGCGCTACCGCACGGATCCAAACCTAGCCGAGCGATTCTTTAAACCTGAAGGCTTCGATGTCGTGGAGGAGGTTGTGAGAGTAGCCAAGGAGAAGGACGTTACGTCATCTCAAATTGCGCTCGCTTGGTTGCTTCACAAAGGTGTGGTGGCTCCGATAGTTGGAGCGACGAAGGTGCAGCACATAGAGGAAGCTGTTGAGGCACTGAAGGTGCGCCTTGGACCTGATGATATTCACCGTCTGGAGGCGCCGTACAAGCCGCACCCTATAATGGGACACAACTAGCTCATCTTCGTTCCACAAGTGTCATTATTTCGTCAGCTTAAGAAACTAGTTGGCATCTCTTCCTCTTGTCGTCCTCTGTGTTATGTAAATGGAAATGGGCCCGCCCGTATGCAATTAATAAATTAAGTGAATGCTGCTCTTATGAGACACTTTTGGAACCCCTTGATGAATCGCAGATTCTCATGGACGGAAGGGTTTACTAGTGTTTGCGAAAGGAAGCATCTTCACTTTAGATTTTGCGGAGGGCACGGTATGTTGGGCTGGTTCTCTTGGCCGATGACTGCATCAGCCTGTGGTCAAGTTTATTATCTTGGTCGTGTAGACCTATGCACATAGGTGCATAATGTTATGCACGCAGGTGCCTAGTATGTCCAGAAGACATGTTCAGAGACCTGTCTATCTATCCAACACCGCGATAGCCGTGCTAAAACTCATGGTCAGTGATCTAACTGCGGGCTACACGATCAGGAGAATCGCGCATGGAATCGGTCAGGATTACAGAATAACCTATGAGACCGTGAGGAGGCTTGCGGAGAACGGTGTCCTTTCCTTAGAGAGAAGAGCGAATCTCCATATATGTCGCCTGAACCCACATGGGAACATACAGATCCTCGCCTTCATAGAGTCGCTGAGAGCTGAGGAGTTTCTTAAGGTAAGGCCGAATCTCCGGCTGCTGGTTTCGACTCTCGTAGCGAAGATGGCAAGCGTATCACCCTTCTCATGTCTAGTTCTCTTTGGCTCCATTGTCAAGGGCAAGGCGATCTCACGCTCAGACCTGGACATACTTCTAATCTTGCCGGATCAGACGTTTCAGAATCGAGCAGAGAATGAGTTAGCCTCGGTTGCCAGAACCAGCACAATCGGCCTTCATGAAGTCGTCCTCTCCTCCGATCAATTCCTATCGATGTTGGGTGAAAGAGAGAGAGCAAGAAAGCCGAACTTGGCAACCGAGATCCTTGAGAGCCACATCATACCTTACGGTGCCGAGGCATTCCACAGCCTCGTCTGGAGGGTCATTCCATGATCGGTACAGAGAGAATTGAGGAAGCGAACCGCAATGTCAAGCAATACATTACAGAGGGTTTACTGAAGGTCAAAGACGAGACAGTCAAGAAGTTCGTTAGATTCTTCTTGGACAATGCAGAATCCTCTCTGGAGACCGCAGCCTTACTGCATAAGATCTCGGATGATGAAACGGCCAAAGGTATGCTCAGGGTCAGTTCCGACTTCGAGTCATATCTATGGGTCATCGTCTCATCATACTACTCAATGTTCTATGCCGCAACCGCTCTACTGGCAAATGAGGGCGTCAAAGCAAGAGGCGAGATAGTTCACAAGGTTACCGCGGACGCCTTGATGCATTTCTTTGTAGCGAATAAGAAGCTGGCGAGGCTTTTGGAGACATACGATGAGGCAAAGGATGTGGTGGGGGAACTGATAGGTAGGCAGGAGTTCCTGAAGCGGATCGAGATGAAAGCGAATGAGCTAATCGTTGCCTTCGAATCGGAAAGGAGAAAGAGAAGCAGGTTCCAGTACGACACAGGCGTCCTTGTCAAGAAAGGCTATGCTACAACATCTCTAGAGAGGGCAAAGCAGTTTGTTAACGAGATTAGAAAGATCCTAGCCAGATGATGGGAGTACGGGGTGGGCCCGCCCGTATGCAATCAATAAATTAAGTGAACCCTGCCATTTTGAGGCTGTTTGAGAGGTAGTTGTTCGCTGTGGAAAGTCCGCTACTCCGTTAGGGGCGATGCGGAGGTTTTTGAACCTATGCAGGTGCAAATACCGCTCTCTAGGGGCCTCTCTGGGTTCTCGTGACCAAGACGCGAGACCTACTAGAGGGTCTTCTATACGGGTTTGTGGCGTCCGTTGAGCTGCAACCCAGTAGAGACATCTGGGCGTGTATGTGATGGAGGCTCAGGTATAAATATCAGGAGTATAAATTATTGAGCATATGCCCGAAAAATTAGACTTCATCACACCCACGCTTATGACGATATTGGATCTGTTTCTGTCAGATCCTATGCGGGAGTACCATGAAAGGGAGGTTGTGAGACGTGCCAAGGTCAGCAAAGGGTCGGCGAACAGAATATTGCGGCTGCTTGCAGGCCTTGACCTTTTGATTAGGGAGAGAAAGGGCAGGATGGTATTCTATGGGCTGAATGGCAGGGAGGCTGTGGCGAGGCAGTTCAAGGTATTGGTTAACGTTTTCACCCTGAAGAGACTGGTTGACAAGATTAAGGAGGACTGCAGGAGAATAGTTCTGTTCGGTAGCTGCGCTGAAGGGGTCGATGCGAAGGATAGCGACATAGATCTGTTTGTGCTTACTTCGATGAAGAATTCGGTCAGGAACAGGGTGAGTGAATTCAACAGGAAAAGAAGCAGGAAGATAACTCCGATAATAGTCGATCCAGATGGATACATCAGGCTCAAACGGGAGGACAGACCGCTCTATGAGAATGTGGGGAGAGGAATAGTGCTGTGGGAGAAAGAATGAGCTCTGAGCTCAAACGCTTGCTGAGCGAGCGGAAACTGCTAAGGATCAAAGCTGACGGAAAGCTGGTTCTCAAGGAGATACAAGGCGCAGATTACGACCTCGAAAAGGCCAGTAGATCACTGAGCAGTGGTGATGCGAAGTGGGCCATTGTCCAGGCGTACTATGCGATGTTTCATGCGGCACGTGCACTATTGTTCAGCAAGAACCTCAGAGAGAAGAGTCACAGGGCGCTACTTGCAGCCTTGCGTGAACTGTTCGGTGATTCGATAGGCTTCGGCTCTTGGACGAATTCGAAGAGGGAATGGATCTGAGGGAGGAAGCTGACTACTCCATAACATACTCGGAAGAAAGTGCGCACGAACTCATAAAGACCGCACAACGGTTCATAACCGAAGCGAAGCGTATCCTGAAGATTGAAGCCTGACCATACAGGAACCAAGCTCCTCCCACATAGGAGCTCATCCCGAAGCCATTCCCAAGGCATTATTGACGTCTTGCACCCGGACTTCGCTATGTGTGGTCGGAGGCTCTTGAACCTAGATAGGTGCAGATACCACGCTTCGAAGGCGCCTGTGGAGACCCTTTAAGCATCCCGCCGTCTCACCAGGGTTGGGGTGCCGGAGAGAGAACATATGTGCGTGTAGGAGCGAGAGCATGGTCTCGGATGAAAGGAAGAACGAGATGGGCCCGCCCGTATGCACTTAAATAATTAGGCGAATCCTGCCATCTTTCACATCGGTTTGGTTTTCGGTAATTGAATACGACTGTAGAACAGCCAAATTTGACTTCCCTAGTTCTAACCGAATGATGTGGCGAACTGGCAGGGGTGCTGACCCTCGATAGCGCATGGACTAGAAACTCGTACAATTAGATGAACGAGGACACCTACAGCCGGATCGAAAGTGTGAAATCTTCAACAGCACGTAACGACTACAGGTACTTTCTGCCCAAACGTCGGGACGGGGAAAATGGCAGAAGTGCCCAACATGAAGTGCCTAGGAGGTGAAAGCGTTGTTGATGATGGCCTACTGGGAGCTAAACCCTGACAAAGACATCAAGGAAATAGCGAAACTAGGAGCCGAGTTAGCCAGAACAGGTAAACATCCGGTGAAGGGATCCAAGATGATTGCGTGGTACGTCACGCCGAGTGCCCCCGTTTGGGGCATCTCAATATTCGAAGCTGAGAGTGAAGAAGCGGTCTTTAACGGCCTTCTTCTTTGGACAAAGGCAATGCCAGGCATCTTCTCCTGCTTCAAGGTTTCTCCAGCTCTACCAACTGAAAAGGTAGTCCCCCTATCTCTCTAATAGAAGAGCACATCTTCCCTTTTTCTTCCTCTTTCTCCTACAGTATTAGATACCGACCGGAACTTCCAGCTGGATGGTTCATGGGGTCCAGTTTGGTATTTGTTTCTGAGCGTTGTTTCTGAACTGTCGAGGTGTGATGCAAAGCGATGTGACAGTTCGAACTTCGCAGATATATTTGATAGAGTAGCGAGGGGCGGGCTCGAGGGGACTCGGGCTCTTGCTACGCCACCTGGGACGAATCTCCAAGATTCGGGAAACATCATAGTGCAACAGTGGATCGGATCGTATGCACCTAAATAATTAAGTGAATCCTGCCTCATTTCAACCTTGTACGAGCACTAGAGAAGATTGAAACCATCCAAAAAGGATGTGAAATATTTGTGGGAAACCACACTATCATTTGACGCACATGATTGACGATGGTGGCGTACCACTTGAGAATTCTTGTTTTCGGCGCTGGTCCACTTGGGAGTTTCTTTGCTTCGAAACTGTATGAGTCAGGTTTAGATGTGTCGATCCTCGCAAGAGGTAAACGTCTCTCAGATATCAGTGAGCATGGAATCGTTCTCGAGAGGTTCGACACGGGGCAGAGGACCGCTACAAGGGTTCCTGTAGTGGAGAGCTTGGGCACAGAAGACTCCTACAACCTTGTAATGGTCATCATGGGAAAGAACCATATCCCAAGCGTACTTCCCCGACTCGCATCGAACAATGCAACCCCCAACATCATCTTCATGGGGAACAATGCCGCGGGTCCCAACGAGTTGGTGGAAACCCTAGGCCGCGAACGCGTCCTCCTAGGGTTTCCTAAGCTAAGCGGAGCGATTTGCGGCCATGTGGTTCGCTACCTCACAGGGAAGAGGCCGGCGCTCATCTTGGGCGAGCTCGATGGCAAAATGTCTCAGAGGATTGTATGGCTCAAGGAGATGTTCGAGGGCGCTGGGTTCAGCGTTGATGTCAGCCCTAACATGGACGCCTGGTTGAAGTATCATGTGGCCATAATTCTGCCTCTTGCAGGCGCCTACATCAGAGCTGGGCGCAGCTTGAAAGAGTTGTCGAAGGATAAGCAGAGTATTGCTCTCATGTTCAGGGCGATGCGTGAGGAGTTCCGCGTCCTGAAGAAGCTGGGCTTTCCTGTCACACCAGGCAGCCTCAAAATGTTCGAATGGTTGCCTCTCTGGATTCTAGTTCCATTTATGCAGAGGGTTTTGAAGACCAAAAGGATTGAGTACGCTTTCGCCCACGGAGACGCCGCCCGAAATGAAATGAAAGTGCTCGTGGAGGAGTTCCGAGAAATCATATGCTCATCTTCGGTCCAGACACCGGTCTATGACGAGCTCAGCCAGCACATGTACCTATGACCGTCTACTGGAGTTGTTGAAGCGAATCCTCAAACCGTCTGCTGTTGCTCTTGCTCCGGCCAGTCTCTCGGGTAGCGCCCGCAGCGCTTCGCGGAGGCCTGGTGATTCGTTCAATTTTCTCAGTCAGTTCTTTGAGGGCTTTGTGGTGTGCGAATAGGATTGTGAGGAACATGGCTTCGCTTTTCGATGGTATGCATGCGGCGCCTGCCGCTGAGGCCTGTCGTCGACATTTATCCGTCATATGTTCGAAGAATAAATCGTTTATCGAGCAGACACCCATTGATGTACTGGTGGAGTTTGAAGGCCGTAAGGGAGGGACTTTTCGCCTGCAAGCATTGAGGATTTGGCAGTGCTAGTTGTAGCCGAAGACTCGGTTGTATTCGGTGTGGTCCATTGCTTCGATGATCAACACGCATACGGGTTCAGCGCCGGGTTTGATGATTGAGTAGATCATTCTATGGATGCGGCTTAACCTGTAGCGGAAGAGGCTGGGCAGCGAGCGATACTTGTCAGGCCAGCGGTCACGTGGAATGGCTTCTCCTGCTGTTGGCCGCTCTTCAAGGATGGCTATGGCGTCGTCAATCTGCCTAGCTAGTTGCTGGTCTTCGCTGCGTTTCGAGTTTCTCAGCTTCTCGAGGTACTTGTAGAATTCCGGGTGGCCCTTGACTTCAAAACGGGGCTTTCTTTGAGGAGGCGGAGAAGCTTCGGGTTGTCTGCGAACACCCAAACGATCGAACCGTCCTCGCTGAGGAATATCTTATTCGAAGCCTCCAAGTAAGCTAAAATCTTAACGAATGTTGGATATTCCACTTGTCGCGGAAGAGATCTCATCAAAGCACGCCTGGAAGGGAAACTACCCTTCTCCTGAATGCAACGTTCCACCATGAGCTGCGTGTCCAATGTGGGACTGTGCAGCTGTCTCGCGGTAACGGTCTGCATGACGGTCTCACCTGTGTATACAGATATATACAACGGTTATTAAAGTTCACCTTAACGTGACACTTGACCGATTGGTACCTGCAAACGCAACAACAGCAGCCCGATTAGCTTCTACGCAGCTAGTAGATGAGTGAATCCTGCCTCATTTCAAGCCTGCACGGGTGCTTTTGGTGTCGAACGACCACTGGTAAGTTGAAGACGTAGGCGGGTCTTGAACCTACCCAGGCGAATTTCGTGGACTCAGGAGATATGACCTAACCGTGATATACCTGAATGTGACAAGAACACTTGGTGGCGTGGATGAGCTTCCCTTCACCAAAGGAATTCTACGAAAGATTCAAGAACGATCCAGAAGCAGCGATGAGAACCGCCTTCAAGATAGGCCAAGAAGCCGGCGAAGTCATAGCACGAAGTCTAGGGATCCAAGGAAATGATCTTGAAACTCTAGCCGCGGTCCTCAATGAGTTCCAGAGAAGAGTCCAAGCAGAACCCCGCACAAAGGTTGAAGGAAACAGAGTGACCATGCGCTGCCGAGGCTTCTGCCCCATAATGCGTGCCGCTCTGACACTTGACATACCTTGGATATGGCTCGAAACCAACCTTGCTTGGCCTCTGATTCGAGGAATCGCCTCGTACGTCATACCCGTCATCAAATTCCAGGTGCCATCCACAAAGAGCAGAGGAGACCCTACCTGCATGTACATATTCGAAGAGTAGTGAGGTTGGAATAGGTGCTTGATTCCGGAACTACACCACCTTTGAGAGTGGCCAAAATTCAAGTCTTCCAAGTTGGCGAAGGAACTGAAGATGCCGTTCTCAATAGTATCATTCAAGTGATCAAAGACAAATACGGAAACATTGTGCAAACCAACCACACATTTCAGTTTTCAATGAACGGGGCCCTATGCCAGTTGGGAATTGATAAGCTGGAGAAGTTACTTGTTTTCTCATCGACAGTGAAATATGATAGCGGCTGTGAGCTGAGAAATGTGATTGACAATGGTTTGAATCTTTTCGATTTGTCTAGCTTCGCATCTTCTTCCACACGACCAGACCTTCTCTCAACCTTTGTAACATTCATACCTCTAACGAAGGACGAGGGTCTCGCGAGAAGCCTAGTCGATCAGTATTCGGATTCTCTATCGAGACCTAAGATTGGCATTGGAATTGTTAGAGGCTGTCTTCTCTCGATTCTTGAGTCAGGAATCGAGGAAGAAGAACTATTCAACAGATACTACTATCTCTCACCTTACCTTCTTCCAAGTGAAGCCGCTGAGAAGCGCACTGAAGAAATACTAGATGACATCAAGCGTCTGGCAGTCTACACGGCTCAGATTTCAAGGCTTTACAGTGGCTGCAAGAACTTCTTTTCCCTTGAACCTGGAGAGACTGAGGTAACAGAGAAGACCGAGGAGTTTCTTTGGAAACTGCTGACGCCAAGCGCACGCGAGCGCGTGGATCTGAAAACATTGGAATCATGGTTGGACTTCATAATGGAAAGGGATTCGACCATATCCGCCATGGCCGAAACAATGCGAGTAAACCATATGGAAGCGAAGTCGATCATTAATAGAATCGAGGATATCTTCAAGAAACTGAATGAGAGAAGCTTCGAAGACTATCCAAGAAACTCCGAGTTGGAATTGAGGACATACCACAAAGCGATCGAACCCTTCGAGAAGACTATTGTGAGAAGCGAGGCATTGAAGGCGCGTTTAGGGACTGTAATGGATGAAGTCAGAACTTATATGAGCCTCCAACAGCAAAAGATCACAATAGATGAACAGAAGGCTTCCAAAGAACAACTGGTCCGACTCGTAAATCTTCAAGAGATTCTCCATAAGCTCGAGATTCTCATCGTAGCCTTCTACATCACAGAGATGGCTAGTCTGGTCTTCGAAGCGCTCGCGCATGAGATCGCCCTCCTCTTGACCGCGGCATTCATCCCATTCGCGCTCTTAGTAGCTGTTGGAATCAGTCGACTACTCCACAGGCCTCAAGAGCCTTAGATCCACGAGCACTGCATGCAGTTGGCCTAGTCACAACCGCAACCAGTGCAGTCAGGCGAAGACGCAGCACCCAAGATCTGTGTTCACAGCACGCGCTGAGAAGATCACGGGTTAAGCGTGTGCTTGGAGAAACGAGTGATATATTACATAGATGCGGTAACAGCATATTGAGAGGCTGGTAAGAATTGAGTTTTCCTTCTCCGAAGGAATTCTACGATCAGTTCAAGGCTGACTCAGAGGCAGCGAAGCGAAAGGCCTTCCAACTGGGGGTTGAGATGGGCCAGGAATTGAAACGGAGATACAGTATTCACGGGCAAGATCTCGAAGCAGTCGCAGCGATTCTGAATGCCGCCATGAGAGCTGTAAAGGGTGGGCTCTCCATTAGGGTTAGTGTTGAAGACCAGAGAGTCATCCTGCAGAACGCAGGTTTCTGCGCTGTTATGCGTGCAGCACTAACACTGAAAATTCCTTGGGAATGGCTCGACGAGAACTTCGCCTGGCCTTGGTTGGAAGGCATAGCGTCAGTCGTAATGCCTAGAGTGAAATTGAGCGTCCAGTCAGCAAGATGTAGAGGAGACACCGCCTGCGTCCACATGTTCGAGATAGAGTGAGAACACACACTTGAGGAGTGAAAAGTCAAGACCACCTCTTAGAGTAGCGCGCGAAAATTCCTGTTATGCCATTTGAGGCTGAATTCTCCCAGCGGCAAGCGCTGTGACAGTTCTTTGAGGCCCGTGCGGTGGCCGAAGAGGGCGGAGAGGAACATTGCTTCGCTTTTCGATGGGATGCATGCTGCGCCTGCTGCTGACGCGCATCGTCAGCATTCGTCCATCATGTCTTGGAAGACCTCCCGTTCGTCGATGCGGAGTGCTTCTCGGAACCTTCCCCATCTTTTCAGTTCTTCTTCTAGTATGATGCGGTATGAGGGGATTGTTCCACCCATCTTTGGCTCCCTCTAGGGCTAGTCTTAGGGCGATGTAGGCTTGGAGGAGCGGGAACATGGGCCCGCCCGGATTCAGAGCGTTTTTGTTGCTGGAATCGGTTCTGAAATTCAGGCGGGTTCATACCTCGGAGGGTTCGCTACTGAATGCTATCTTGGTGGAGGGATAACGCTTCAAGGGCATAACCCGCCCTATGACCCAGGTAGGCAAAGGTAAATCGAGAAAACTGCGAAGACCTTAATACTTTGCGGACCAAACTAAAATTTGGAGAACTTCGCACGATGTCGGAAGAGAGAATCACGGACCTAGAGAAACGGCTGGCTCACTTGGACGACAAAATACGTAGGTTGGTATCAATTGCGGATGAGGATAAACATCCTTTCACGCACTACACCTTGGAATGCGACTTGACGAAACAACAAATCGACGCTATCTTTTCGCTAATGGATGAGGTACATCAGTCCCTATCTTCCGCGAATCCCATAGGCCATGCCGAATTCGAAAGACGTGTATATGAAATCGTACCCAATCGCGAAGGAGACTATCACTTCGCCGAGCAAATTGTTGCAACTCTCAAGGAATCTCAACAGTATGAAGATGTCTACCGGCACATGAAACGCGATGGAATGAACATCTAGAAGATATCAGTGTTTTCCATACGTCACAGTAGAACTGTGACAGAGCTTTTGGACTCGCTGCTCCCGCCACTCCAAAGTAGACTAAGCAAATCTGGGTTTTCCTAACCGGCTTTCCTAACTTCTACTCTACCGTCTATCGCTATCCAGACTACTCTGTCACCTTTCTTCACTTTGAGTGTTGCCATAACTTGTCGTGGCACAGTAGTTCTGTTACCTCTGCCGATTGTTGTGACCTCGATTATCTTTTCGACCATCCAACTTTTCCTCGAATGCATACATTGACTTGATTTGATTGAAGTACACCCAGCTGCATCTACATAAATCTTCTTATAGTTTTATATACTTGGGTGAACAATTACAAAAAAGGTGGTAGCTGAGTGTTGCCTTCTCCAGAAGATAGCAAAGCATCGAAGAGAACTATGAAAAGGGAAGTGGTGGCTCCTTACTATGGGTACCCAACGTTTGACGGAAGCTGGTATCGATCTTTATCAGAAAAAGAAGTTGAAGAACTTGACGCGTACTCAATGAATCCTAGACCAACCATAAGGGCAACAATAAGTTACTACCTGCATGTTCTGCGTAAGCGCCTGCTCCCTCTCTAGAGTGGATCACGTTCAATGTCTTTTCTTGACGAAAGAGTCAAGAAAATTGTCAATGAATTGTATCCGTGGTCTAGAGATCAGGTCCTAGATGCTGAAACGCACGGTGGTCTTGCATTAGTGGACATATGGATGCGTGGAGTTAGAAACGGCCTAGACAAGTTCATGTCCGCGCTATCATACCACTACGCAGGTAATGTTGAAAGTTCGGAGAAGATGCTAGATGATTGTGAACGTAACTTTAGAATGGCTGCACAAGATGCATGGATGCGTTGTGCCGCTAGCTTATGCCGAGAAATCGACAGAATACTTCGTTCTTCTAGAAGGACAGGAGCCGTGGATGTGGCGTACAGACGTCTAAGATCTGCTCAGGGATTGATGGAGCAGTCTCGGTCTTTGTACAGCACGGAACCTAGAAAAGCGACCGAACTAGCTAAGAGATCAGCAGAAGAAGCCCGTCAAGGGCTTGAAGTGGTCTTTCTCAAATCACCCATTGAAACGGCTGCGTTGTGGATTGGAATAATTTTGACGATCGTTAACATACTCAGGTTACTAGGGCTATTCTGAAGGGTTAGAGCCCCAGTCCACTATGATTCCGTATCTTTTCCATCTTCCAGATCCTTCAACTTTCACCAAACCAAGCTCAACCATTCTCTTCATGTAGTTCCTATGAGCTCTATCGACAACGGGATTGGTAACAAGTCTGCGATACTCTTTGTACAGCTCACCAGAAGGCAGCTTCTTCTTTCTCTCAAGTATCTCATAGATTATCCTCTCATGTTCGTTCAGTCTTGACAAAAGGGGGGACTTCCTAAACTTCCTTGCTTCTTTCGCTGTGTCTTTTATCTCTTCTATGGTAACCTGATTCTTTCCCTTGTTCTCAGCTTTCGTTCCAGCTCTTCTCAGAATTTCTAATCCGACTCTTGCATCGCCGTCAGCCATTACCGAAGCTATTCTGATCAGCTCTGTCTTAATGGTTCCAGGTTTGAATGAAAACTGGACTCTGTCTTTCAATATACCGAACAACTCTTCTCGTGTATACTTTGGAAACTCTACTTCAGTCAAAGCCAGACTGCTCTTGATTCTAGAAGGTAGATGCATTAGCGCGTGATAGTGAGTAGAAGCAAGAATCAGCCCGCAGCCATTGCGAGCAAGCGTATAGAGAACATCAAAATCTTTCAGTTGGTCAACTTCATCCAAGCATACTATGATCCTCTTTCTCTTCAAAAGCTTCTCTACTCTGTCCACAAGCTCGCTTGTTGGCTCCCTTCCGTGAACTGGAATCTGGAAGCTCAGCAGAAGTTCTCTTAACACTTCATGTGTAGTTCGATACTTCCAGCAATTGATGTAACAAGAGATTTCCTTGAAGTAGCTTTCAAGAATCCATTTGGCAGCAGAAGTCTTACCCGTGCCCGTGGGTCCTACTAGAAACAGATTGTCTACGCTTCGGTTGTGTAGTGCGGGCTTAAGACATCTTTCCAACTCGCGAAGCTGACCTTCCCTATGCAAAAGTCTAGTCGGAATGAAAGTTTCCGTCAGTGGAAGTTCGTTGACGATTATCGGACGGTCTCTCACTATTGAGAATTAGCGGAATGTATTCATATCAATTTCGTTCCGATAGACGTTCCGATAAGGGGCAGACAAGCCCAGCTTAGTCCACGATCCCACTGAAAAGTCCGGGCGACTGTATGTTAAGTATTTATAGTTTAAGGCACAATATTATTTTGAAATTTCGGAAACGCTACATGTGTTTGATGGGATTGCGATTGTGCTGATTCTTGCACCTCCCGCACTATCGGCACAATTGCATTTCCTCAACCAATATCCGTGAAAAAATCAGTGTGGTTGTGTGGAAGAGAGTGCCGAGATCTACAGCTACGAAAGAAGTCTGAGAAAGGTTATTTCTAACCTTGAAACTTCGGAGATTGATAGTTGCAACAAGGCGACTATCCTAGAATTCCATCAACACTGCCTAACTAATGGGTACAGCCTCGCCAGAACGATCAAGTACATTACAACGCTACGCACGTTCGCAAGAATGCTGGATAAACCGTTTGAGGAAGCAGCCAAGGAAGACATTCTAGGACTTGTTCAAAAGATAGAGCAAAGCCATTACTCAGACTGGACAAAGCATGATTACAAGGCTATGCTTAGAATCTTCTACAGATGGCTGAGGCAGACAGAGGAATTACCAGAAGAGGTCAAGTGGATAAAGCCTGGGAAGCGTAGGAAGCAAGTTCTTCCGGAGGAGCTGATAACAGAGGAAGAGGTGAAAAGACTGGTTGAGTCATCTTCTCACCCAAGAGATAAGGCTCTCGTCCTAGTACTGTATGAATCAGGGTGCAGACCTGGCGAGATTCTTACTCTAAGAATCAAGCATGTACAGTTCGACGAGTATGGAGCTGTTTTGATAGTTAATGGAAAGACTGGACATAGAGGAGTGAGAGTGATTGCCTCAGCTCCAGCTCTTGCAACCTGGATAGACAATCACCCGCACAAGAACAATCCTGAAGCCCCTCTCTGGGTCAGCATCGGCGTAAGAAATAATGGCTTAATTTTGAAGTATGGTGCAGCAAAAGATGTTCTGAAGCAGCTTGCAATCAAAGCTGGGATAAAGAAGAGAGTCTACCCGTACCTTTTCAGGCATTCCAGGGCGACGAGGCTTGCTAATGCTCTCACTGAAGCGCAGCTCAAACAGCTTTTCGGTTGGGTTCAAGATTCAAGGATGGCTTCAACTTATGTTCACCTATCGGGTAGAGACGTTGATTCTGCCTTGTTAAAGCTTCACGGGATCGAGACCGAAAAGGAAGAGGGGGAGCCGAGGCTCAGCATTGTCATCTGTCCAAGATGTAAGAACAAGAACTCACCGTCATCAAAGTTCTGTAATGCCTGCGGGCTCTGTCTGGGCATGGAAACTGCGATGAAGCTGGACGGCTTGCGAGCAAAGGCCGACATGCTCTTGAGCGAGCTCGTCAAGAACCCGAAGGTTCTAGACGCCTTACTCGAAGGTATAGAGAGGCTTAAGATCAACGACATTAGCAACCGATCCTGAGGGCGTTAGTATGGAAAAATGGCGTGAGACAAAAATAGTAACTATGGCCGAGCCTACGGTCGTAGTCTCGGCAGTCGTTTGGTCTTACAATAAGTATTTCCCTTTCTTCGAATATCTTTTGAACAACGCTAAAGTTGACAATGTGGTTAAAACACTCAATGCTGCTATATCAAAGGGTCTTATTAACCCTGGTATCGGATTGGTTGAAAAAGAAAGATATCCCCATGTGTCTGGTATTTTATACCTTCCATTTTGAGGATAGCTAAACCAATAATCCTTAACATAATTTCCAACAGTTGCATAAGAACTTATGATATCATTTTGTTTCACCATGTTAAATGGAACACGGAACTCAAAAATTTCATGAGGTTCATTAGATGATGGACTCACTCCTAGTTCGCAATCTACCTTTGCACCTAAATCGCTACATGTGCCACAGAATTTCCAGGTACTTCCAGTTCCAAACCCCGGCGCGGAGGTTTTTATTCCAGTTTTATCCCACCCCCAGACTAGACCAAAGTCGTCCAATTGTGGTGCAGTTCCACGATTATTTTTCGGATCGAAGAAGACGTTGGCCACATCCCCCGGTTCTATTTTTTTCTTAGAAACATAATCAATGACGCCGTAAAAAAAGTGGGGAAGGGGTGGCGAAGGAATGGAAGACATATCGTATTTAATCCTAAGATATGCCTTACCTTGTGCTGTTTTGTCTGCACTTGCTGGATTCAATAGTAGTTCTATCTCAAGAGCATCATAACTCCATTCATCCTTAAGCATAGACATAAGGTTCGGGTCTTTTTTTACTAGCTCCTTTCCTAATTCACTAAGTTCTAACTTACTTATCGGAGTATATTTCCCATCAATTTCTGGCAACACCAGAGCAGGTGGAACTTCAACTGTGTTTGTTGATTGACCCTGCACAACTTTGAACAGAGAGTTTGCATCATCGCTTCCGAAGACTGGTCTGATAGTTTCCAAGACTTTCGGCGTAGACGCAGCTCGATAGGTTATGGCGTTGAACCTAGGTGTGGCTAGACCGCTACCCATGACAGCCGAAGCCTTGAACAGCTTTAGGCAGAACCCGGGAGACAAACCCATCATCAGAGGTCAAGCATCAATCACAGAAATAAAGTTTAACCGGAAACTACTCCCTAATCCTAGAGATAGCTTCCCTCTCCTTCTCCTTCAAGAGATAATTCATGATCGTTTCTTGAGCCCACTTCGGTTGAGCCTTAGCCTTCCTGACAAAACGGTCAACATCCATTCCAACATGCTCTAGAAAGGTGGCGAGCCTTCGACTGTAAACCTCCTGTGTGACAGGGCTCCTGATAGCCTCAAGAAAGAGCTTCGTGGCTTTACCATTCAGTAGCGATAGATCCCTAGGCTTCCTACCAGCTGGCAACTCACAGCCAGAAACAGTATGATTAGCGCCCGATTTGAATTTTGAGCCCAGTTCTAGGAGCATTAGTGTAGTGGGCCCGCCCGGATTCGAACCGGGGACCTTCGCCGTTTCCTCGCAGAGCCGTGAGGGCGACGTCCAAACCAGACTAGACGACGGGCCCAGCGAACTGCATCCATAGTTGAGTGCCAATTCGATTAAACCTTGCGGCTCAAGATGCACTTATCTGCTCTGACGTTTGTGAGGTGTCTAACCGCTCCTACCACAAGATTGAGCTTCTTCTGGGTGGTCGGCTCATTAGGGTTGAGTGGGCCAATCCGTGGGTATCCACCGAAACCTTGCTGAGAAGCATTCTCGATGTTCGGAGGTTACTGAGCGAGTTTATCAACGAATTGCTCTCGACGAACCGATGAACAGATTGGCGTACCTCTGAAACTTCCTCCTCTCTGGATAGATCTCGATCCTTCACCACAAGATCCCTTTTCGTGAGTCTTTAGAATCATAGCTCGATCTTTCCAATTCCTTGATCTACTGCTATCTTTGTTCCATACTGTGCTGAGAGTCTGGATATGCGGCTAAGTATCTCATCGGCATCTGACCCCGAAGCTAGTAGAGGCCTCCCTCCTTGCAGCTGTTGAGTCAATAGACGTATTGGATACAGTGTGATCTGCCTTGTTCTTCTCTCCTTGAATGTGACTCCTGCAACCAAGCCAGTAGCCAGACGTCGTCTTTGTCTTTCTTCTGCAGCTCCAGTTAAGACTGTGGTTCGATCGAAGGTGGGACGTCGGCTTGCCGTTTCCTCATCCTGTATTTCTTCCTCATGGAGTCCACGTGCTTCATACCAATCATAGGGTTGGGGAATACTCTGATGTGAGTGCGATATGAAGTTTCCAAGGCCATAGAAAATGGGACATCCCTTGTAGATCTCTATTCCATTTATTACGTGTGTTCCATGACCCAGTACTGCGTTAGCTCCCGCATCAATTGCCGCCCTTGAGAAAGTTCCTACAAATTCCGCGACGTGTTCGATTGTATCGTCGAAATACGCTTCCCCAGGTCTAAGTTTTTCATGGTTGTGTATAGATACAAACACAAATTCGGCGTTTTTCTTTGCCTCGGAAATGGATCTTATGTTGCCATCGAAATCAGGCTTGTATGGAGCTGTTCGAATCTCTGCCTTTTCTCCAATTTCAAACCTATCAATTGATCGAATTTCTCTTAGACCAAAGAGACTAAGTCCTCCTTCTCTTGGCTCTGGAAGACCTAGTTTTCGGGACATTTCCGCCAACCTATCAAAATCTGTTCTTGGGAGGTATTTCGTGGTCGTGTATCTCAAAGGATTTATGCCAGGCCGCCCCGGCAGGCTACCCCACGCATCTCCCGCTGGTCCATCCTCATCACGGGTGTTTGTCGCAATTAGGGCCACCTTTGCTTTCGGTGTAGTGAGATAGGCCGCTGCTCTCGCCTCAGATAGGTTTCGTCCCGCGCCAGCATGAGTCACATGTGGTTCCTCGAAGACTCTGAGATTCTCCAACATTCCCTCTTCGCCGTAGTCCATAGCGTGGTTATTCGCCAATGAAAAAAGACTAAACCCCATCCACCTCAGCTCGTCTAACACAAAAGGTGGACTCGTCATCCAAACCGTCGGGTCCCTCTTGTATCTTGGAAAGCCTTTATTGTTCCGTATTGTCGTCTCGAAGTTCGTAAAAGCCGCGTCTGCCTCCCTGATTATTTCGCACACTCTTAGAAACTCCTTTTCCTTGAACGTTGAAAGCTTCTCGCAAATCAGAGAATCTCCTGTGGCCACTAAACTGAAGTCGCCTGAGTAGCCGACAGAATCCGAGACATCTTGCATCGAGGCTCCCCAAACTAATGAAGCATTGACGAGCTTATTGCATTTCTTCCTGAGGAACTAGGGAGATGAGCGTTGCCCACCTCTCCTAGAAGCTTCTTCAGCAAACTCCAAGAGCAATGTTTTGAGTTGGTTGCGAAGTTGGTCCATTTCGTTTTGCTCAATTTTGAGCTGGTCAAGTTTTTTCCTAATCTCTAACAGGAAGGGATCTTTATTCAAACAGTGCACAAAGCTTGGCAGATCTATGAGTCGTCTGGTGGCTTCTACGAACCTAAGGGCCGAGTATCGTGGTGAGCCTCTAGGTGAGAGAGCCATCTCTGCGCAGGTCACAAGATAGCCAGTGAACTCAAACAGGTACTCTTCAGCAGTAATACTCGATTGAGGGCTAGCTTTACTCATAAACCTAGCCTCTCCCCATATCGCTCGCCATAGGCAATTTCCCCAATTGACTTTCTAGGCCTCAAGGTTGGGTCTCTATCAGGATATCCCATCGAGAGTAGAAGAATGACGGACATCTCCTTGGGGACGCCTAGAAGGTGTTTCACCGGTTCCTCGCTGAAAGAAGCTACTGCGCAGCTCTCCAGACCGAGTTCAACTGCCTCCAACATAATGTTCTCGGCAGCCATCCCGATGTCCATGAGAGTAGTCTTGGCGTAGATGTCGTTCGTTGGCCTTTGCTCAGCACAGATGGCGATCAGGAGCGTGGGAGTTCCCGCCAAACCTTCTGCAAACATCTTTATCATCCTAATTTTGCGAGGGTCTCGAACCACTACGAAGCGCCATGGTTGCCTGTTGCCACCTGATGGCGCCCATCTTCCTGATTCAAGCAGTCTTCGCAAAGACTCCGCAGGCACAGACGTGTCTTTGAAACTTCTAACGCTTCTTCGTTTCTGTATAGCCTCAAACACCTCCATGTTCCTATCACCCTGACCAGTCTCGCCTTCCAATACTGCAAGACTAAAGGACAACGGATTAGCCTCAACTTAAGAATTGTTTCAGGAGGCATTGAGCACAGTCATCTAGCCTTAACAGAATCGTTAGTGAACGCAGACAGCTCTGTTCTTCCGGAATTCAAAGAGCCACGCAAGGCTGTAAAGACTTAAGAGAAAAGCGGCAGCCATTATCTAGCCGCTATGATTTGAGTGAGGCAATGGAAAATGGGAAAGAACAAGGTATACAAAGAATACAAGTCTTTTCAATTCCTAGAACCACAGGTAGACTACAAAGCATACGATCTCGTCAAACAGGTGCACAGAGTAGACTCCAAGGTAGTGCCGCTCTCGAAAACTGAAGAGGAACGATTCGAGAGCTTACAAGAGAAATGCATCATGATATCCCTGCACGATCACACGAAGGTCTACCCTAAAGACCCGGACCTTATGAGGGACTACATACGCTCCGGTAGAATATTCGTTGGCTACGAAGGGCTCGCCGTTTCCGGTCTTGATGCAGTATTCGAAGCCCTGCATGACGGAACTGGGAGCATAGAAGCCAAGGACCCATGGGACTGGGAGAACATAGTATACCAAATCGGAATGTACCTGGCAGATGTGGACAAACAGGATTTCGTATTCCTTGGCAAGAGGGTCGAAGATATCGTGAAAGCTCATGAAACCGGGAGACTTGCCAGCATACTGAGTATTGAAGCCATACCCAACATCGGCTCAAACTTGGACAAGATTGATGTGATGTATGGCTTAGGAGTCAGATGTATGGGATTAGCGTACAGCCACGGCAATGCTTTCTGTTCAGGACTGGCCGAGAAGAACGATAACGGGGTCACTGATCTAGGATACAGCGCTATCAAGAGAATGAACAAACTGGGAATGACTGTAGATCTATCTCACGTAAGCGACAAGTCACGTTTAGAGGCCATGGAGACAAGTGCAAAACCGGTTTTCATAACGCACGCAGGAGCCAGGGCCCTCTGGCCATCTCGCAGACTTGTCACGGATGAAGCTTTGCACGCCCTAGCTGAGAAAAATGGAGTGATAGGCATAGAAGCCGCGCCTCACACAACCATAACAATGAACAAAAGAAGACACAGTCTGGAAAGCATAATGGAACATTTTCAATACATAGAGAAGCTGATAGGAATTGATCATTTGGCCTTCGGTCCAGACACAAACTTTGGAGATCACGTTGCACTCCACAAGAGATTCGCAAAAGAGCTCTCGACATCAGCCACAAAAGAAGCGATGCCCCCATATGAGGAGGTAGAGTACGTCGATGGGCTTGAAAACCCATCTGAATACTACAATATCGTTCGATCGCTGATCAAACAAGGATACTCCGATCAGGATATTGAGAAGGTTGTCGGGCAAAACATTTTACAAGTATTGAAAGAAACTTGGTGAGCTTTTGAGAGGAGACGTTCAAGAGTGCGACCACAATGCGTCTGTCCTCTAAAAGAGCTGGTCTGTCGACAGGTTGACCGCAGATCTGACTTGCTCCCAAGAATCGTGAAAGATATTCACGCCAAAGTCGCAAGGACGCCTACACTTTGTAGAGTCGTTCGCTCACCGTCAAGGCCAATGGTTACGCAGTCCGAAACATCTAAAAGCGTACGCCGGGCATACCTCAAAATGAAGAAAATTGTGGGAGGTAGAACTGTGAACGTGAGAAAAGTGATGGTACTATTGATCTTAGCGATCTTACTCAACACCAGTGTGTTGCCAGCATTGAGTATCACCGAGCCTGCAATCGGAGGAACTCTAGTGATGGGGCTGGTCTCCGAGCCGACCGTTCTGGACTCTGCCTCTGGATCATGGAATGTCGCGCCGTTCGCTGGGTCCATCCTTAATTCGCTCTTGGAAACCGACGAAAAGATGCAGATAGTTCCAGGCCTGGCAGAATCGTGGAGTGTCGACTCTGCGAAGAAGGCGTACATTTTCAAGCTTAGGAAAGGGGTCAAGTGGCACGACGGGCAACCATTCACTGCGGAAGACGTGAAGTTTACCTTTGAGGAGCTGTTGCCCAAGTATGATAACCGTGGTGAATTCTGGGAGGGCACCAAGGTTGAGATAAGAGGGGAAACAGAGGTCATCATAACACCGGGTAACTTCGCGCCAGGAATCCACCTACCTAGCATGGCTTCGGTTGACTGGCCGGTTTTTCCAAAGCACATACTGCAAGGGAAGGATTTCCTGAAGAGCGACTATAGAAAGGCACCGATAGGAACTGGCCCGTACAAGTTCAAGGAATGGGTTAAAGGGAGTCACATAGTCCTCGAAAGAAACGAGAACTACTGGAGGCCTGGCAAACCATACGTCAACCAAATAATTGTTAAGTTCATACCTGACTCAGCTGTTCTTCTTGCATCTCTAACCAAAGGAGAGGTGGACTACGTCTATAGGGGGTTGCCCTACGAAGCGTATGAGACGATGAAAAAGAGCGCAAATCTGCAGGTATTCATAGATTACAAACCAAACTACAAAGTGTATGCTGTGTCGAACCTGAAACATCCGGTACTTTCCAATCCCTTGGTTAGAAAGGCAATTGCTCACGCTATCAACAAAACCGACATAATCTCTAAGGCAACGGGTGGTGTGTCTAGGGCCAGCGACAGGTTCTGGGCGCCTGAGTTCATGCCTGAGAACCCGAATCTGATAGTGTATCCCTACAACCCTAAGAAAGCAGAAGAACTGCTTGACAAGGCGGGATATCCCAAGAAGAATGGAGGAAAACGCTTTGCCATGGAACTTCTCGTAAGGACCGGCGAAGCGGACGAGACCAAGACAGCAGACCTGATGAAGGACTATCTAGCAGCTGTAGGAATCGACGTAACAATAAAGTCGGCTGATTTCACTACTGTTCTGCAACTGGAGGCGGATTACAAATATGATCTGACTCTTATTAAGAGATGGATCTTGCCGATATTCAGCTATCAGAATCACCACTCCTTATTCATTATCAAGGGTCGGCAGTTAGTCAATGCAGCACAGTACTCAAATCCCGATGTAGATCGTTCCTACGACGGTTGGAAGTTCGGAGCTACTGAACAGGATCGAACTGCAGCTTTGCTTAAAGCTGAAAGCATCCTCAGCGACGATCTGCCAGAAATACCGTTGTTCGATGTTGCATGGATGTATGTGTGGAACAGGAGAATCAAGAATGCATTCGTTCCAGCCAGAAACTGGCTGCAATGCGAATCACTTGAGAACATCTACATAGAGGTGAAGACTCCGCCTACAACAACGACGACCGTGGCTCCTCCACCTGAACCTACGCCACCATACTTGACCTACGCTGCGATCATAGTCGTCTTGGTGATACTAGGGATAGCTGCGTTCCGCATCAGCAGATCCAGACGCAAACCTTAGCTCTTCTCCAATTCTCCTTTTTTTCTAGCAGAACCTAGGGCATTTCTGTTTGTCTCTTCCTGTAAAAAGGGCGCGAAGAAACGCAACTCGCCCAAAAACATAAGTTTGACGAATGAAAAATCACCTCGAACAGCAATGTCATATGTGGCCAAAAGGCTAGTGCAGGTTCCGGTCGTTGTATTTGTCGTCGTCACTCTGGGTTTTGTCTTGTTAAAAACGGCGCCCGGAGATCCTGTATCATTGTTCGCTGGAGAGGGAGCGAGCCCACAGTACCTTGAAACGATCAGAAAGGCTTACGGTCTGGACAAACCCATCCTTGAACAGTACAAGAGTTACATAACTGGAATATTTGTTGGTGACTGGGGTTTCTCGCTGACATATGAGCGTCCTGTTCTCACTGTCATAATGGAAAGGATTCCTCTCACTCTGCTTCTTTCTTTCGCAGCTTTCGGTATATCAATCCCCTTGGGCGTTGTTTTCGGAGTAGTCGCAGCACTAAGAAGGAACTCGCCTGTCGACTCCTTTCTCTCTTCTTTCGCTACGTTCTTTGACTCTGTTCCAGCTTTCATCATAGGACTGCTCCTACTTTATGCCTTCTCTGTAGCTTTGGGACTCCTCCCACTAGGAGGCTTCATGACTATAGGGGTCGTCTATGGGAGTTTCGTAGAGAAGCTTCTGGACCTGTTATGGCATCTGATGCTGCCCGCTACAAGCCTCGCGTTGATCTGGATGGTCGGCTACACAAGAGTGATGAGAAACACAATGATAGAAGCGCTTCTATCAGATTACGTGCGCGCAGCGATCTCTCGAGGCATCAAGCACACAACGATTGTTTTCAAGCATGCCTTGAGAAATTCAATCCTCTCCATAGTGACGTTGGCTGGGGTTCAGGTCGGGTATATGCTCGGAGGCGTCATATTGACAGAGACAGTGTTCTCTTGGTTTGGAATCGGGCATCTGATTGTGCAAGCAGTCTCGTTCAGGGATTACCCCCTCATGATGGGCATCCTCTTCTTTTCATCGATATGGGTGGCAATTGTGAACCTCATGGTAGATGTGATTTATTGTGTGGTTGATCCACGAGTGAGGTTGAGCTGAAACGTGAGAACACAGCTCAGCAGATCCTTCATTGCTACGCTCTCTGGACTTGTCTTTCTTTTCGCGATAGGACTGTGTTCAGGTCTCATAACGTCGCGAGATCCTCTGAAAACCGGGTACGCTCTTGGCCTCGGTCCCAGCTCCGGCGAGTTCATCATGGGTACGGATCAGTTGGGGAGGGATGTTTTCAGTTGGGTTATTCACGGTGTACGAGTAGCTTTCTACGTCGGCGGGGCGTCGACCCTCATCTGCTTCGCAATAGCTCTACTGGGAATCGTCGCGGGGTATTACGGAGGAATGTTGGATCAGATTCTGATGCGTGTCACGGATCTAACCATGTCTGTGCCCAGGTTCGTCTTGGTGGTGGTTCTCGCGACACTATTCGGCACTAGCTTTCTCAACATAGTATTGATAATAGGAGGTCTATCTTGGCCAACTCTCGCGAGAATAATGAGGGCCGAGACGCTCTCACTCAAAGAAAGAGAGTTCGTTCTATCGGCCAGAGTAATTGGAAGCAGTCCTCTTGACATAATGCTCTTCGAAATATTTCCGAACATCTTGCCGCCCGTGCTTCCGACCGTTGCATTGCAGTTCTCACGGGCAATAATTGACGAGATCGGAATAAGTTTCCTCGGGCTTGGCGATCCCAATCTGCCCAGCTGGGGAAGGCTAATCTCAATTGGAAGACAGGCTATCTTCGCCGGAGGCTGGTGGGTCTTGCTTTACCCATGCATTTTCTGCGTGGCAGTCCTCTTATGCATAAACCTGTTTGCGGACAGACTGAATGACATGCTCAATCCGAAAATGCAGTACGGCGGTCGATGATGGACGACGTTCTGCTTCGCGTGGATAATCTTGAGGTTTCGTACAAGCAACGAGGCTCCTCGATAGAAGCGGTGAGTGGCGCAACATTTGCCGTGCGGAGCAACGAATGTGTAGCGTTGATTGGAGAGAGCGGTTCTGGCAAGTCCACAATTGCGAACGCCGTCCTCCGAGTCTTGCCGGAAAACGCCATGATAACCAAAGGAGTGGTCATATTCAAGAGTAGAAACCTGCTGGGTCTAACGGAAGAGCAGATGGCGAAGGTGAGGGGGAGAGATATCTCTATGATATTTCAGGACCCCCATTCTTCCTTGAATCCCGTCCTCAAAATAGGAGATCAGTTGACCGAGACCATAATGACTCACAATCCTGCTTTGGGCCGAGGAAAAGCCGTGGAGAGAGCAACAGAGCTGCTCGACCTCGTGAGAATCCCCGATGCCACACAAATACTGGGACGATACCCACACCAGCTAAGCGGAGGAATGGCTCAGAGAGTGGCAATAGCATTGGGGCTTTCTTCGAACCCCTCTTTACTGATAGCCGATGAACCGACTTCGGCCCTAGATTTGACAATTCAGGCGCAGATACTCAAACTCATAAAGAGGTTGATGGGCGTGTTCAAGTTGTCAGTTCTTCTTATCACTCATGATTTGAGCCTTGTTTCAAATCTTGCTGACAGGGTCTACGTGATGTATGCTGGCCAAATTGTGGAAGAAGATTACACGGATGGACTCTACGGCGATCCAAGACACCCGTATACTGTCTTGTTGCTAGACGCCGTGATGAAACTGCAGGGAGTGTCTATTACCTTAGCTTCAGCGATCGAGTTCAGGGAACCTTCTGAACTTTCGTCTTGCAGATTTCGGCCCAGATGCTCCGCCTTGAGCTCTGTCTGCAGGCAGAAGCCTCCACCTTACGTGGGACTCCCAAGCGGCAAGAAGGTCCTGTGCTGGCTGTCGTCTTCGAGTGTTGAAAGATGAAAGAGAACAAGAACGCTCTCTTAGCAGTCGAGGACGTAAGTAGATACTATACGGTAAGAAGGAGAGTGTGGCGAAAGGAGAACGTACGGGCAGTAGATGGTGTTTCACTGAAGATCAATCGAGGCGATACCAACTCGATAGTGGGGGAGTCCGGATCAGGAAAGTCGACTTTGGCAAGATTGATGGTCGGACTGGAGAAGCCCGACGAAGGGAGAATACGCTATCTGGCAGTCAACCTCATTGACCTCGATAAGAAAGAGAGACGCCGCTTTAGCAGAGAAGTCCAAATGGTGTTCCAAAATCCCTACGCCAGTCTAAATCCAAGAAAAACCATCAAGTCAATCTTATCAAAGCCGTTCAAAGTTCATGGCTTAGAGTACAATGACGACACTCTGAAAGGGCTGCTCTCAAGAGTAGATCTAACGCCACCATCCGCCTATCTGGACAAGTATCCTCACGAACTAAGTGGTGGGCAAAGGCAACGAGTGGCCATTGCGAGGTCACTGGCACTAAATCCCAAGCTCGTGGTTCTCGACGAGCCTACTTCGGCACTTGATGTCACAACAAAGGTTCAGATACTGGACCTACTCAGAAATCTTCAGGGAGAAGAGGATCTGACGCTTGTCTTCATAAGTCATGAACTTCCATTCTTGAAACCCATCGGAGGTAACGTATCTGTCATGTACAATGGCAAGATGGTTGAGAAAGGGACCTCCGAGGAGATCTTCAGTGATGCATATCACCCATACACAATAGGCTTGTTAAATTCCATTCTTGAGGTAGATCCGCGCGAAGCGAAGAAAAGAGAGATATTCGCAGTAGAAGGCGAGACACCCTCGCCTGTTAATCCTCCATCAGGATGTAGATTCCATCCCCGTTGTCCTCTAGCCGAACCTTCGTGTAGTGAAAATGAGCCGCCCATGATATCTATCTCGGAATCTCACCAAGTGGCTTGTCCAATATTAATGAAAAAGCTTGATGGCAAGAGTCTGGACCGCTCGTCTATCTATGCAAGATGAGTTCTGATTCGGATCTCTAGATTATAGGCCTCTGAATGAGCGTCTGAGGAAAAATCCTTAATTACCGAAATCAGCCGAAACCCAATGATCAATGGGCGGATAATGACTTTGGAAGAACTGCACACCGTTTACGGACCAAAGACGACATTGGAGATGAGTTGGCGGGAAGCCGAGCAGATCCTCAAGAAGAGTGATGTGGCGATCGTCATTGTTGGAGCTACAGAACAGCATGGGCCACACAACCCAATGGGGGTTGACACATTCATTCCGTTGGAAACCGCGAAGAGAGCTCTTAGACTGCTGGAGAAGGAGGGAATCACCGCTCTCATATCGACGCCTGTGCCCTTCGGCATGTCCCACCACCACCTACATTATCCAGGTACCATTGCCCTACGGCCGGAGACACTGATCGAGCTGTTGTATGATATCGGCCAATGTCTGGCTGACCAAGGCGTCAACAAAATAATCTTCATGATAGGGCACACAAGCGCCGAGCAGGAATCATGTTGCCATATTGCAGGTCTCCGTCTTCAACAAAAGTTTGGAATGGCATACACCTTGTTTAACAGAGTCAGAATCAGACAAAGATTCACCGAAGAGGATAAGGCAAGATTTACCAATGCCAGACGCAGCAAGATCTTCGACTCCCATGGAGGGGAAAGGGAAACCTCCTGCATGCTAGCGACTGCCCCGAAATTGGTCATAAAGGAATGGCTTGAAGGTGGCCCAAGTGATGAAGCGGACAGAATATACAAGGAAGGACTCCTGTTCGGAGAAGCCGTCAGGAAAGGTGCACATCCGCTCAAGAGGAGCGGACTTCTAGTTCCTTATCCGGCTCCACAGGACTACACGTACAAAGGGCTTGGACAAACCGGGGATCCCACCGTAGCGACACCAGAATATGGAAACATCGTCTTGGATCTTGAAGCCAAGTATCTAGCTGATATGATAAGGGGCTTGGCCAAGATGAAGTAATCATGCTCGTCAAACAAACCGGGTTTTTGTTCTTAGCAATGGAGTCGGTTGAGTAGTATAGCAAAAAACAATTCGGCACCAATCGTCATCTTGTCTATTCATCGACCTGACTTCTCTTTGCCCTCGTCAACTCCTTCAGGACAGGTATTTGCTCCAACATTGGGTCTGTGACCCTATCCCAGAAGATTCCTCTCGGCTTAGATCCCCTTCTGCCAGTATCGATGATTCTAGTAGGCGTAACGATCGTGTCCATTGTGAGATCGTGCTCGTCGGCAGGCACCTCATCAACTATCTGGAGTTCATGCACAGTGGTCACGATCGGTGTCTCATCATCGACAAGCCCAAGCTCCCTTAGGATTCCGTACTCTATCTCGCTGTATCCTCCGCCCTTACCTACTCTGACGCCGCTCCTCGAAACAGCCACAGATCCAGCAACAATCAAATCAACCTTCGGAAGATCGTCAAGCCTCACCGATTTTCCGTATCTAGATGCGCCCCTTATCGTCGCCGCGTAACCCAAATCCATACCCGGACTCTTAACGGGATTGATCAGGAGAAAACCGTTCCTAAGGCGAGGAGTCGGAACCAGAAGCGTCTTCCCCTGCCTTAGCACGTGCTCTCTCACAGGCTTTTGAGGAGCGTCTGGATTGACCTTCACAACACGAGCATCCGCAAAGATCGGCAACACTCGAAGCCTCTCAGCCGCCTTCTCTGCGCCCTCGAAGTTCGGGATCCTGCCCCAGATCGGCCTAGGAAACCTCGACACACCCTTCTGCTCCATAAGCCCCCAGACACGTTCCCTGATCTGCTGTTTCGCTGCCGACAGATCAGTTTTCTGACGCCTATCCAAAACAACCCCGCCTTTCCTTCATCTAGTATGGCGCCTAAACCAAGCTGAGAGGCGTTCAGCTTTATCAAAGCACCTTAAGCCAGGTGCAGAGGGGCACCAGAAATTTCACCTAACCCTCCCCTCGTATCCGATTGAAAATAGAGCTGCAATCATGCAACTACTAAACACGCCTACCACAGCCAAAGCCTATATTTCAGTAGGATGCAGCAACTCAATCAGGCGAGAATGGACATGTTTGCTCATACAAGTATCAGAGTCAGCAACATGGATAGGTCGATTGACTTCTACACTAGGATTATGGGACTCAAACTCCTCTCCCGTCGGGAGATACCGCAGAACAACGCTGAGATCGCCTTCCTGCAAGATCCCGAAGGGAAGGGAGTCAAACTTGAGCTAACCCTCTTTCGAGATCAAAAGAAGTTCATTCAAGCCGAATATGAAGATCGGCTCTTCGACCATCTGGCATTTGAAGTCAAGAACATGGATGAAACAATATCCAAAATACGGAAAGAAAAGATCACAATCACAGACGAACCCTTTAGGCTAAGCGCAACGGGATCATTGATAGCCTTCATAGAAGACCCGGACGGGACGCTCATCGAACTAATCGAGAGAAAGCAAAGCTAAATGCCGCGTAACCAACCAGACGTGTCTATCGCGCGTTCGAAGGGCGCAGGGGCTTACCGGTAGCAGCAAACGGACGCCGTACGACCATCCACGATGGATGTAAGGCCCCCTTTCGACCTTGCGCCCGGCTTCCGTTACCCCCGAAAGAACCTGCTTTCCTCAAGGTCGACTAGGTCGTACTTCAAACCGGTTGTCTCTAGCGATCTTGCTCCTGCTTTTGTCGTTACTATCGTCCCACCTGCGCCCGTTACCACGCCGTCGATCATGATGATCTTTCCCTTCGCTACTCCCATGACCGCTTCCCCTCGTTCCAAGTCCAAGACTGTAATGTCAGCGTCCCCTCCTTCCGCCAAGTGACCTTTAGAGCTCAATCCGAAGAGCGCGGCAGGATTCACGGAGACTTTTCTCACAAACTCCTCGAATGTGAGTGCGCCATATCGAACAAGAGCAAGACCAGAGGTCACCGAGACATTTCTTGGTATCGATCCTCCGTCCGTGCTTATTGCGTCGACGATGAACTCTCCCTTCTCATCCTTGCGTGTTGCGCATAGAAAAGTGCTGGCTGGAACATTCACCGGGAAACTGATCCCGATGTCTGTTTGCGTATCTTTCCAGTATTGGACGCCTTCTCGGCCTGAGACTAGCCTACACTCTCCGCCAAGTTCCACTTGGACCATTGCGAAGCCTTCTAGGATGGCTTTCTCAAGTCCATCCTGCGTTTCAGGATATTTCCCTAGGCGAAGACAGTTCCTCGTCACGTGACTATCTGGGACGCCGCCTGTGCATTTGCCTCCGGTTCCATTGATTATTGCGAGATACGACTCCGAAACGATGTTACGTTTTCCTCGAAGCGCAGCCAATCCCTCGAGGCTTTCCTCGACAGGATCCTTGATCAAACCTCGAAGGTAGCTGTTGACATGCGCTACGTGAAGGTGATCGTTTCCGGCGAGTTCCACCGCCTCTTTCAATCCGCTTAGATTGCTGCCAGTAGCTGTTGTTCCGACATGGAAGGCAACGTATGCTCGCAGCTGATTCGCTGCTTCAATGATGTTTCGAGTTGTCTCAGGAGTAAACGGACGGTGGCCTCCGGTAATCTTGACTCCAAGAGCTCCATCCTCAACGGCCCTCTTCGCTATCCTCTCGATCTCTTTCCGGTCTATCTCGGTTCCAGGGGCCGTATCATATGAGCGCACGTTCGTCAATCCTGCCACATTCATCCCTGAGCCATACGCCTTTACATTGTGGCAGATTACGTCCATTCTCTCACCGAAGTCCACCCCTGTGACGACTCCCACCTTGGCCATCATTCGATAGCCAGCCTTGTCGGCGTGCATATGCGAGTCGACCACTCCAGGGATAGCTGTCTTTCCCTTGAGATCAATTATCTTGTCTGCGCTTCGCCGATCAATACCGCTTCTTACTGCCTTGATCTTTCCGTCGGCAATTCCTATGTCGAAGTATCCATCCAATTTGTTCAACGGGTCGACGACGCGTCCACCAACCAGTAGCAGATCTAAATGTGTCATGGCTCGTCGCCGAGTGATTGTCAGCCACGTTCTAATAAGGGATGGCATATTGATCTTCAAGTAGGGGTAGATAGTTGGCTGTAGGCCGCTTCCAAGTGATGGCGACGCTTCAGGCCGCGAGGGCCCTGACCTTAGGCTTACCGGAGCTTGAGGCCAAAGCCTGGGGCCTCAACAGGGCTATCTTCTACGCCGCAGCTAAGAGAGGGTTCAAGGGGAAAGCTCCTCCGCGCAGGCGCGAATGGAATGAAGTCCTGCGGAGACCGGTCCACGAGACGCGTGAAGTCTACTTTCTCGGCGATGAGATGGCGTACAAGGCCAAGAGAGGGAGCAAGACCTACTTCACGATTGGAGGAGAGGTTCAAACTGAATCCGATTTTCGCAGGCAGGTAGAGATCCGTTTCGGACGAGCTTTCGATAGAGCATGGAGAGAGGCTCTTTCCATCATCCAGCAATTCCCAAAGGAAGTCCTACTTTCACAATCTGAATTCTACGAGCAGATCTACAAGCCTAGAAGAGACGACCTAGCGGTGAAATGGACAGAGCTAGCAGGAAAGATCAGCTAACTTCTAGTTTTCTTTGTTGAGGGCTCTCATTCAGGTCCTTGCCCAGACCTTAATGAGGTTCAGGATAATCTCCACCGCCTTCTTCATGTCTTGAACTGAGATCCATTCAAGTTTCGAGTGGTAGTTGTGCCCACCCGTAGCTATATTTGGCGTTGGAAGACCCATGTAGCAGAGGCGGGCACCATCTGTGCCACCCCGAATACTGTGAAGTCTAGGTTCTAGGCTAGCCATGCGAACAGCCTCTAGGGCCTTCTCAACAACCTCTGGATATTTGTCGAGCACATGCTTCATGTTGCGATATGATTCCTCAATTTTGAACTCAAAACTCGACTTGGGGTAATCCCGCACCGTTTCCTCTGCAAGAGTCCTAAGGAACTCTTCCTTCTCCTTGAGGCCTTCGACTTCGAAGTCACGGATGATGAGCTTAACTGTCGTGTTCTCAACTCCGCCTTGAATGAAGTTCGGGTGGACGTATCCCTCTTTTCTCTCTGTCGTCTCGGGCGACATCTTGCCCTTGGGGAGTTTCTCAACGAAGACTGAAGCGATCTTTACAGAATTGACCAGTTTTCCTTTAGCGTATCCTGGATGGAACGGCACGCCTCGAAATGTGATGCTTACCGAGTCGGCGCAGAACGTCTCATTCTCAACTTCGCCAATTGTCTCCCCATCAATTGTGTAGGCGTATTGGGCTCCGAACTTCTTCACATCGAAGTACTTTACACCGGAGCCTACCTCCTCGTCAGGCGTGAAAGCTATCCTGACGGTTCCATGTTCGATCTCGGGATGTTTAACGAGATAGTGAACCGCATCCATGATCTCTGCTATGCCTGCCTTGTCGTCTGCGCCTAGAAGGGTCGTCCCGTCGGAAGTGATTATGTCATTTCCGATCTGCCTCGCCAATTCCAGACTGTCCGATACTCGAATGATTTGGCTACCATCTCCTGAGAGAACTATGTCTCCGCCAGAATAGTTCCTGTGAATTTGGGGTTTGACATCTTTTCCCGAAACCTCTGGCGAGGTGTCCATGTGGCCAACAAGACCTATGATCGGAACGATCCGTTGTGTATTCATGTCCAATGTGGCGGTGACATAGCCGTACTGATCCATAGACGCATCCTTGAGACCCAGCTCCTTCAACTCTTCTACCAGTCGCTTGGCTAGTTCCTTTTGTTTCTCGGTGCTCGGATACGTGCCTGTGCCTTCAGCTGATTGAGTGTCATACTTCACGTATCGCAGAAAGCGCTCAACCACGGTCTCTCCGATTTCGACTATGCTCATGCTCATGTCGCCTGTTCTGGAATGCATAGCACGAATTGTCAAGGAGATATATGAAGCGAAGGCTGAGGCTTGCCTCGACTGCGTAGACACATTCATGCTAATACTTGTGCCCTCGCCAAAATGCTTTTTATGCAAAATTGAACCATTGAAACGCGTCAACTCCGTTCGGAGAAACATTTGTCGGTATGGGACAAGAAGATCAAGGTTCTGATTTCTTGGAGTGGTGGGGGTGACCGGGCCAAAAGAAGCATGCGCGGTTGTCGGGGCGCACAGTGCGATCAATGAAGTGGTCGACAGCTTGTGGCATGCAATGCTGGCACTTCAACATAGGGGACAAGAGGGAAATGGCATATTCACTTTCGACGGGTCGAGGTTCTACCACCGAAAAGCGCTCGGTCTGATAGATGAACTCGAAAACTATCAGTCTCTGCTTGGAACATGTGGAATAGGACATGTCAGATATTCCACAACGGGAGTGTCGCCTCTTGATCGAAGTAGGCAAGGAGACCATTCTCAGCAGACCGCTGAAAACTTAGTTCAACCTTTCTTCCTAAGCTATCCAAAGGGTGGAATAGCGCTCTGCCACAACGGAAACCTAGTGAACTATGTCAGTCTACGGCAAGAGCTAACGAGGCAGGAAAGATTCTTAGCTTCAGATTGCGACGCCGAAGTCATTCTTGGATATCTCGTAAGAGAACTGTCTGAAACTCGGGATCTTGAGAAAGCGATTTCAAGATCCATGGCAGCCCTTGAAGGAGCATACTCAGCGGTAGCGATTACAGGGGAAAAGGAACTCGTAGCGTTTAGAGATCCTCATGGCTTCAGGCCACTATGCTATGGGAAAGCTAGAGACACGACCCTCTTTGCCTCAGAAAGTGTAGGCCTCGACGCGATCAGTGCAGAACTCATCTCTGATGTGAAGCCTGGAGAAATGATCATTGTCAACTCACAAGGAGAGGCCCAAAGAAAAAGCCTAGCACCTTGCAAGCGAGTGGCACACTGCATGTTTGAGTACGTGTATTTCAGCAGACCCGACTCAGTCATCGATGGCGGAGAAGTCTACCCGATTCGCATCAGGCTGGGACAAGAACTGGCTATGACATATGAAACAGATGCAGATGTGATAGTTCCCATACCAGATACGGCTCGGCCAGCCGCTGAAGGCATAGCGAGAATGACGGGAATTGAGATCTCTGAAGGATTGATCAAGAATCGTTACGTTGGCCGAACGTTCATAATGCCAGGTCAGAATCGAAGGGAGAACTCAGTAGCCGTTAAGCTCAACCCAGTGAAGTCGATCCTCAAGGATAGGAAAGTGATACTTGTGGATGACAGTATTGTACGAGGGACGACTTCTCGGAAGATTGTGAACCTGGTAAAGGCCGCAGGTCCGAGGAGTGTTGAGTTCTGGGTCACCTGCCCTCCAATAATTTCCCCGTGCTTCTATGGGATAGATATCTCCACTCACGAAGAACTCATTGCGGCAACGAAGACAGTTCCGGAGATAGAAAATGCTCTGAACGCTGACCGAGTATGCTACCAGACGCTCGACGGCTTGGTCAACGCCTTGGGATTCGATCGAAACGAACTCTGCATGGCTTGTCTCACAGGAGAGTATCCGACTCCGCTAGCGCAGAACATCGCGGACAAGATGAGGCGCCGAATGGGAGAAGGAGACAAGCGCAGATATTGGGAGCGCGAACTTCCTTCATGAAGAAAAGAAACGTGCTTGTCGTTGGGTCAGGTGGGAGAGAGCATGCCTTGGTGTGGAAGCTTCAACAAGGTAGATACGTTGGCGAAGTGTTCTGCGCCCCGGGCAATGGTGGAATCCTCAACAGCGTTCCGATAGAAGCAACGAATTTTGATAGCCTAGCAGAATTCGCCCTCCAAAACGATTGCTTCACCGTTGTAGGCCCGGAGGAACCTTTGGCCAAAGGCATCACGAACCTGTTCCTCTCCAAGGGCTTGGAGATATATGGAGTGAGTAAGGAGGCTGCGATAGCTGAGAGCAGTAAGATTTGGGCGAAGTTGTTCATGAAACGGCACGGTATCCCTACGGCTGGCTTTCAAGCTTTTGGAGATCCGGAGAGTGCAATGGATTATGTGAAGAGAAAAGGTGCTCCAGTCGTGATCAAGGCGGATGGACTTGCCGCAGGAAAGGGTGTAGCGATATGTCGCACTGAAGAGGAGGCGCTGAGAGTCGTGGATGAGATGATGGTTCAGAAAAGGTTCGGCAGTTCTGGAGAGCGAATCATAGCTGAAGACCTGCTGGTTGGGGAAGAAGCTTCCTACATGGCTATTGTTGACACCAAGACCCGAGCGCATGTCCCTTTGGCTTCCTCGCAGGATCATAAACCGATCTTCGACGGCGATCAGGGACCTAACACGGGAGGAATGGGAGCCTACTCCCCGGCCCCGATCATTACAGATGACTTGGAAGAGAAGATTCAGCGAGGCATAGTTATGAGATTCATGGACGGAATGAGGGAGGCGAATATAGAGTTCAAGGGCACGCTTTACCTAGGACTCATGATCTGTGAAGGCCGGCCCTACGTACTGGAGTTCAACGTTAGGTTCGGGGATCCAGAGATACAACCAATAGTCGTCAGGATGAAATCAGATCTTTTCGAATACCTCAAAGCCTGTGCAAACGGACACTTGGCCGAGACGGAGAAGATCGAATGGTTACCTCAGGCAGCAGTTTGCGTCGTCATGGCGTCATCTGGCTATCCCGGACAATATCAAAAAGGGAAAGTGATCACTGGCCTTGATGAAGTGGCGAAAGCCAAACATGTAGTGGTTTTTCACGCAGGGACAGCCAGAAAAGGATCGAACATAGTTACGAATGGAGGACGCGTTCTGGGAGTTACGGCTCTAGGCGACACGATACCGCAAGCAATCGAAGAGACCTATCGGGCTGTTGGCAGGATCCAATGGGACGGAGAATATCATCGAACCGATATCGGAAGAAAAGCGTTGAGGCATCTTCATGCCGCCTAGAAGAATATTCGACCCGAAGCGCCGCCTAGGGCCGATGAGAGTAGCTTGCTTCATGTCAGGTTCCGGAACAAACGTCGTCAAGATATTCGAGAACCAATTCCGGAGAGGCAGCAACTGTCCCTACAAAGTTATTCTAATATTCACCGATGTATTCGACCAATCAAACCAGAAATGCAGAGCCCAATCAATATCATCCGAGTATAAAGTCGCCTACGAACATAACGATATCATAGACTTCTACAGGCGTCGTGGCCGAGAATCGAGAAGGGATCTTTCACTTCGCCCCGAATACGATCGAGTGACACTTCAAGTAATAGAGAAATATGACCTTGATCTCATCGCGCTTTGCGGCTACATGAGCATAGTGACTCGCCCCCTCTTGGAAAGGTACAAAGATCGTATTGTAAATGTGCATCCCGCTGACCTCTCGGTAAAAGAAGGGGATAGAAGGAAATACACTGGTCTTAACGCTGTTCGAGACGCCATACTGGCAGGAGAAAAGAGACTTTACTCGACGACACATATCGTTCGAGAAAGAGTGGACTACGGTGAGATCCTGATGCGATCTCCACCAATAGACGTGATCCTTCCAAACGGCGTCACCTTGCAAGATCTTCACAGGCCTGAGAACACCGCTCTTGTCAAACGAATCGCCGCAGAACATCAAACGAGGTTGAAGGAGCAGGGTGACTGGGTGATCTATCCCAAAACCTTGGAGATGATTGGCGAGGGTCGATACGCCGTCGATGACCAAGGAAACGTGTATGTTGACGATGTGTTGATGCCGAACGGCCTTCGTCTGTAATGGAGGGGAAACGATCGGATGCTGAATATCGGCGTGCTAGCTTCAGGCAGGGGCTCGAACTTCCAAGCAATAGTGGACCATCAGAAACTAGGCGTCTTCCAGGATGTGAATGTACGCGTGCTCATCTACAACAATCCTGATGCTCCTGTAAGGGACGTAGCTCAAAGGTATCAAGTTGCAAGCCATCTCATCGACCATAGAGACAGAGACCGAGTAGAGTTTGAGCGTCAGATAATGGATATCTTGGATTCCTACGGCGTGGAGTTGGTTTGCTTTGCTGGCTGGGATAGGATAGTTGGTTCAGAGTTCTTCCGAAAGTATCGTTGGAAGACGATGAACATTCATCCAGCCCTCCTCCCCTCCTTCGGGTGGAAAGGATTGAACGCAAGATATGTCCATGAAGCGGCACTTGAATTCGGCGTCAAAGTTACGGGGTGCACCGTATACTTCGTCGACGTAAGTGTTGAGAAAGGACCCATAATCCTTCAACATCCTGTCAAGATCCTAGAATCAGAGAGACAAATGTTTAGAGATAGTCGAGAAGATGCGATTCAGTCGCTCTCAGATAGGGTTCTCATTCACGAGCATCGAATCTACTCGAAGGCAATCCAACTCTACGCCGACGGAAGACTGAGAGTCGATGAGTTTGTCTCTCGTGACCAAGGAGAAGCCCGAGTGAGCAGAGTCGTTGCGGTAAACCTCAGCGGCGACTGGGAGAAGAAATGGAGCGAGAAGCAGCGCGTCTTCATTGAGCGACAGAAGGCCGCGTGGGCGGCAAGGGGAAAGCACATCGAGGAGGAATAGTATTGACGGTCGTTATGCGAGCTGAGCATATCTTTGACCAGACGAAGGAGAAAGTCGCGAAGGAAGTGCGTGAGCTGAGAAAGATAGGAATCACGCCTGGTCTTGCAGCCATACTTACCATGGACGATGCAACAGCCAAGATGTACGTTTCGATGAAGCAGGGAGACTGCAGAGAAGTGGGCATCTACTCTGAGGTCTGTGAACTTTACAATTTTCTACCGGAAAATAGGGAGAAAGAACTCTGCCGGACGATTGAAGAGATGAATATCAGAGACGACATTACGGGCGTGCTTATTCAGATGCCGCTACCGGATTTCATGGATAAGTACAAGCCCTTTGAAATCCTCGTTCCCGAGAAGGATGTCGACGGATTGACTCCTCAAAACAGAGGCAAGCTCATGAGTCGCTACGACTTTCAAAAGGATGTTCTTCCCTGCACAGCGGCTGGCGTGCTTGAACTTCTTGACAGGTATGGAGTTGACGTAGCGGGAAAGGATGTGGTTATCATTGGACGTAGCGATCTAGTTGGAAAGCCACTAAGAAAACTCTTCGAGGATCGAAACGCCACACCAGTCTGCTGTCACCGAGCAACAAAGAGTGCATTGAGTAGGATCAGAGAGGCGGACATAGTAGTTTGCGCAGCCGGGAGGCCTCCGGAACTCTACAAGGAGGATGCTTTCCGACTGACTTCAGACATGGTGAAAGACGGAGTTGTCGTGGTAGGAGTCGGAGCGAGAAAAGACGCGACAACAGGCAAACTCTATTTCGATGTCGACTTCAAAGACGTGAAGCGCAAGGCCTCATACATCACGCCAAACCTTAATGGAGTGGGTCTGATGACTAGGGGAAGACTCCTATGGAACACCATCTTAACTACGCGAGGACTTGAAAAGTACCTTCTTAACCCATATTAACCGAGTTTGTTTCGGCAGATAGAAGCCTATAGAAAGCCGCGACCACAGAACACTGACGACGGCTCTGATAACTTCTAGGGCGAACCGAGCCTTTGGCATGAGTTGATAACTTTCGGGCGATTGATTAACCGTAGGCCTCTAATCCGATGAACATTAAGCGTGGTTTAGCCATCTATCTGAGCATAGTCAGTCACTAGATCCGAATAGCTTTGAGATACCTCTTCAGTTCTTCGTAACCACTCTCTCTGTGCCAAACAAACTCGACAAGTACGTCTCTCCTCTGTATCCGAAAGAACAAGCGCCAATCATGCGCAACTTTGATGTAGCGAAGACCCAATCTTCTTGCTCTTGAGTCATCAGCTGCTGAGCTTTGAAGCGGGTCTTGCTTCAGAGATTCCATGTCATCAAGTATCCGCTTAGCTATTTGAGGGTCCAGTTTCTCTAGTTGCTTGTCAAACAACTTCCTGTTGGTTAAGACATTCCACAAGCGCTACCCTCACTTGAGGCCGTGTCGCTTGCGTATCTCGGTTACGGGAACATAGTCACTGAGATCCGGTTTCTCTGAAACCTGCGCAACCAACCGGTGAAATTCGCAACTAGTACTGAAAGCTATTGCATCGAGCCAATCGTCATCAACTAAGAAGAACTTGAATGCTTGCTGTTCATCAATTGGCGACAGGACGATTTCGCCCTTTGTGACTTTCTCAATGAGCACCTTGTCTCTGCCTAGGACAGGTGTTCCATATGTTGCCGCTCTTAGCTGCCAGCTCTTGTAGTCAACAGTGCTGGAAATCGCTCTATCTATCAGATCGAGTATGTTGCGATTTCGATTGATGATCTTGTCAGAGTCTCGGACAAGTTTTAGACCTTCCTTTGTGGGTTCGATTCTATGCGATTTCTCATCTTCTGTGACCAACCTGCTTCTCACAAGTAGATCTAGATCGATTTGGGCTTCTGGGCTCCACGGCCCGTAGTCCCATTTGTAGAATATGTAGCTTGGGCCTCTGATGTTTCTCTTCGTAAGCTCTTGCTCGACCACGTAAAGCAATTTTTGAAGTTTGATCCGTCCGTCCACAATTCCTCGTTTGGATGCCTCACAAACAGCATAAAGCATCAAGAATAGGTTGATCAACGCATCCTTGCTGGACGGTGTTCCAGCCACGAGAGAATCCCTCAATTCGAGAGACCTTTAGAAGCCACATCTTAAAGGCGTTTGCATCCTAGCTTGTTCAACTAGCAACAGTTGTCGCGGGTCTTTTTCCAAGCTTGCGTGTAGGGCTATGAAACGTCTGTGTGAGGAGAGCTGTGCGTGCGAGCGAAAACGCAAAAACCTATAAGCTGCTGCTACGTAATCTACGCTGGTGACCTGTATGGAAACCATAGGTAAGTATACGTATCCAAGCCGCGGGAGCTTCGGTGAAGCGCTTTCTATAGCTGAGGAAGCTCTGAAGAAATACCGTGGGATAATTCCCAACAAAGCAGCGGCTGAGGTTCTGAAATATACCGTAAAGAATGTGATCGGTGGAGAAATCTACAAGAAGTTCGAAGACCTGACCATGTTTGGACTTTTCAAACGTGGCCGAGGAACACTAGAAACAACGGATCTAGCAACAGAAGCACTAGACCCATATGATAAGAGCAAAGCGAGTCAAGCGAAAGCTAGAGCCCTTCGCAACATCAAGTTGATTGCCGATGCGTTTACGGAACTCAAAGGCGAAATTCCCGATTCAAACGCTTTTCCCGCCTTTCTGACTCGATTTGCAGGAATCAGCTGGCAAGAGGCTCAAAAGCGCTCTGAATCAGTCAGAAAACTCTATATCGAGGCTTTTCCTTACCTTAAGGAAGGTGGTGGCGAGGTGATTGGACCTCTTCCGCTTGGAGGTGAGACAAAACTGCCTGAGATGATCGGAACAAAGGCCGATGAGAAGGAGACAGCACCTTTTGGGGAGCTTCGAACAACCATCGGCTCCGTGGTAATCAGAGATTTGGACACTTTGGACATAGCTGAGAAGTATATTGAACTGCTTCGCAAGCAGTTCGGGAGCAGGAAGAGAGAGTAAATGTCTCGACATCGGCGGGTGCATCTTGTAGGACATGCCCGCCGATGCGGAGGCGACCCGTATGGACGAATCGACCCCAATATATTCTTCTCTCTGCGACAGTAATAAGGTGAGCGATTCACGTGAACTCAGAGGCCTAGCAATTCTAGCCCGCCGCGGAAGCCAGATTGTTAGACTAAGTGGACTCAAGTATAAGGTCCGATCCCAATCTGGAAACGGAGCCTATCTTACTGCAATGGACAACTCCCACGAATAAGGGTGCGAATGCCCCGACTTCCAGTATAGGCATGTGACCTGCAAGCATATCTATGCGGTCATGTTCAGTCTGGGTTTGAGAGAGCGCATTACTTCTCAAAACCTAGGAGTTTCATCTAATGCCTTTGCAGTCTGCAAGAAGTGTGGATCTGAGAACTTAGTCAAGAACAGTGTCAGACACAATAAGAGTAGAGATATTCAGCGGTATTCGTGTAAGACATGTGGCTATCGGTTCAGCAACAACATTGGCTTTGAACGCATGAAGCATGACCCGAAGGCGATTACGGCTGCCCTAGACCTTTACTTCAAGGGAGTCAGCCAGAAAAAGATCGTTTATCATCTCAAGCAGTTCTATGGTGTGAAGGTCACTCAGCCCTGCATTGTGAAATGGTTGCGAAAGTATGTTAGCCTAGTGAGAGAGTATGTCGATCAACTAGTCCCTCAGACCTCAGGCTTCATTCATGTAGATGAAATGAAAGTCAATGTCAATGGCAGACTAGATTGGTTGTGGAATCTTATGGATGACGATACAAGATTCTGGGTATCGAGCCTGATCTCCCAAAGGCGCGAAGTTGCTGACGCAAGAGCAACCTTCCAAGATGCAAAACAGAAGTTGAGGGCCATGCCAATAGCCGTAGCTCATGATGGCTTACAGTCCTATGGGGAGGCGTTCAAGAACGAGTTCTACACAAATACAACGCTATGAACCATCGAGGTCAGATCAGTCAGCATAGAACAAATGGAAGTACTCATCGAAACAAGCGCCATCTGTCGCCCGAAAGTTATCAACTCATGCCAAAGGCTCGGTTCGCCCTAGAAGTTATCAGAGCCTCTTTCCGGAAGAGTATTAGATGAAGTGAACAATCCTGCCGAAAGTGACATGGAGGCCGACGGGACAACTGCGCTACATTTATAGCGTTTCGTGTCGCAGCATTTGTATCGGTGAGAAGGTTGGAGACAATAACAACTAGGGTGCCTGATGAGATCTACCGAGACATCAAGCGGATTGAGGAAGAGGAGAAGGCTGAGAGGGCTGAAGTCATCCGGCGGCTACTTTCTGATGCAATAAGGAGATGGAAGCTGAAGAGGGCGCTGGAGATGTTGCGGGAGGGAAAAGCCACTTTCCGAGAGGCCGCGAA
>Ga0315310_10000083_pt1 | contig 63472 bp, 103 predicted proteins | sample TDP5_MG_FD_203630 | JGI IMG/M metagenome (GOLD analysis project Ga0315310, IMG submission 203630) | Freshwater sediment microbial communities from Lake Towuti, South Sulawesi, Indonesia - TDP5 | ecosystem: Environmental > Aquatic > Freshwater > Lake > Sediment | place: Indonesia: South...
AGAAAAACAGAGACGAGAAAAGGCTGAAAAAGACCTTCTAGAACTTCAAAGAAGCTTCTCTGATATGCGAACACAAATCCATAACGAAGTAATGGCAGAACTCCAAAAAACCTTAGCCGAAGATTACGTTCCAAAAGCTGAACATTTGAAGGTCGTTAACGAATTAGATGGAAAAGTTCGTGACTTGCAGAAGGAATTAGGAAGATTTACAAAAATCCGTGAGTTCTTTGCTGAACTGGTTCAAGACGAAGTTGCCAAGACTCCTCTACCTCCCCCACAAATCTCTGAAGCAACCGCTACACTCGACACAACGTCTCTAATTGCGTTTATTGATGAACGTGTAAACGAAAGAATAGGAAAAGAAACAAAAATCGAAGTGGTAACAGTTAATGTTGACCAGCGTGTCAAGGAACTAATTAAAAACGAGTTTCTTCAACCCATAATCAATAAAACGAGTGTTCTTTCAGATTTGGCGAAACGGGCGGCTCGCTTCATCTATGACAAAAAACTAACAACAGCAGGTGATTTATACTCTTTTCTCTATCCAGAGCAAAAGACAGGTCGCCCACGAGGAACCTTCCAAATTCACGTCACTATTCCCCTTGAACAAGCGTCTTTGATAAATGTAAAAGAGGATAAAATCAATTGGAACCTACCTCAAACCCTAAGCAAACTCATCGAGGACCCAAAAGACGTAGAAAAAATCGAAAAATACATTGTAAGCCTCCTACTATAAACCAAAACTCAAAAAAATTTTACAAACACAGAAATATTAGGTTTCTTCATATTTGTTTCCGAAAGACGATGGAAACAAGATTTAGAAAAATCGTTTCAATGCTTTTCATAACCGCATTCTTCATTTCAATGACTTATATAACATACCAGGTCATTCCACAGGTTCCACAACTTATCCCCCCTGTTTCTGCTAATCTTCCAACGCCAAGCTCAAGCACGGTTGGATCACTTACAAGCGCACCTATACAGTTTACTGAGACAAGTAGCTATATCAAATTGAACTTCACGATGTTTGTTGTAGAGTTTCACAAGGGAACGACTGGCTACAACAAGATTTACGATAGATTTGGAAATGTTTTAGTTTACGATGACAGGATTATCTTGGAGTATTACAAGCCAGACCCAGAATCGCCAGAATGGAAGCAAAGAGGCACACCAACTGGCATAGGATGGTCTCAAGTTAGCGAGCATCATTATACAGTCACAAGGTTTTACACAGATTATTTGGGAACAACCTACAACATCACTTATGTAGTTAAATCTGATGCTCCCATGAAGATAACCATTAATCTGAAGTCTGGGAAAACAGACCAATATCGTCTTGCTTGGTATCCAAGTGGCATAACAAAACTGCCCTATTCAGAACGTGAGAACAGAGTCATATTCGGAGACGAAGGTACAGTTTACGGTTGGATAGCTTTTGACTGGAATGATGTTTATCAAACTTTTGGAAACATAACGCAGACGAGTTACGAAGATGTCGCTGACGGCAAAAAAGCCAACATCTATTTTAACATCGGAACAATCAACGCTGGACAAACTGTTACACTTGACCCTAGCACAGTTGGAACAACCGCAAACTCATACGCAACAGCCTACCCATTCCAAAAAAAATCTTTTAAGACTAACAGTCGCTTCTTTGCTTTCTACGTCGTATATGAGTCATACGTTGTTTGGGCACACAGTCCTGATGGCTCTACTTGGACAAACACTACGAAGTATCTTCCCACAAACTCGCCAACATCATATACATATCCAAATGCTACAAGCTGGTCAGCCCCAGGATATGCCTATGCTGATGACTCTAATTATGCCTATGTTCAGAGTGCGAAACCCTCAGTTCAGGAGTGGTACAGAGGTTACGGATTTAACATTCCTTCAGGTGCGGGAATAGACAGCGTTCGTGTCAGACTTGACGCTTGGGGCGGAAACGAAGAGATTCATATTAAAGCCAGCAAAAACGGAGGCTCTTCATGGTTAACGAACGAGTGGTACACCCAATTAACGACGTCTGAAGCCACATATTGGGCTGACATCACGAGTTGGACAAGTTGGACTCCAGCAGACTTCAACAATAACAATATTTGGATAGCCGTTTGGGCTTATACAGTAGGAGGCGCCAGCCAAGTAAACCTTGACTGGATTCCCATAGAAGTAAGATACTGGTATCCCGACCAACGCAGTGGACGCTGTGCTTATGGCGATGAATTTTCAATTTTTTATAACGGAACACACGTCTTTCAATCTAACTTCTACCTCGCCAATTACGACCTATACTTTCGCATGGGGACGGCAAATGCCGACGGAACCATAAATTGGAACACTGAGCGAACAATCCTTGACGGAACAAGTACTAACTATTATAGATTTCCCATGATAGTAGTTGACAGTGGAGGATACACTTGGATAGGGATACTGCACTATGACGGAACTAACTTTTTTCCTAAAGTCTTGAAGAATTCTAAAAGAGACGGAACATGGACTACAGACACGGGATTTCCATATCTTGTAAAAGACAATCCTACAAGTAATAGTCAGTGGAAGGTTCTAATCGTTCCATTAACCAACTTAAAAGTTTACGTAATTTATAGTTATCCAGGGGCAGGTGCCTACGGAAAACTCTACAATTCTGGATGGCAAGCTGAAGAAGGAAACCTTTGCAGTTACGTTCTTGAACATTCCAACTACATGACCGCCACAAATCAAAGCGACGACGTTCACTTTGCGTATCTCCGACAAACAACTTATCAAATTCGCTATAACAAGCGAATTTACGGTGTTGGGTGGGAAGGCGATGTAGGTATATTTCTTGGGGTGCTAAGTACATCGGCTCCTGTCATGTCTATCGCTACCCCCACTAATGACGTATACGTTTTTTACGCTTCAGGTCCCTTCATTTATTACAAAAAGCGGACAACAAGTGGTTGGCAGGACCTTGTAGAGTGGATAAACGAATCTCCAGACACAATATTTAACGATAGACTTACTTGCTTTTACAAATCCTATGATGACAAAATTGGCGTGCTCTATTTGAAAACGATCACCCCCTATACAGTCAGATTTGCCTTTTTAGATGTCTCAGTTGCTGGATATGCTCTTAATTTGCGTGTTCGTGACTCGGACTTAACGGACAATATTCAGGGCGGGTTTGTCTACAAAGATTCTGATGTCAAGATTTCTGATGCGAATGGTTGGGCTAATTGGACAGGTCAGACCGGCACTGTCCAAATCAAAGTCAAGTATTATGGTTTTTGGGTTAACGGCACCTTCTCTGTAGTTATGGACTCTGACAAAACCATCAACGTCAAATGTAACCTCTACGATGTAACTATCACCGTTCAAGAGAACGTCCAATCCGCCTATCTTGTTCAAGCAAATGTAACGGTTTTCAACGCAACAAGCACAAGCGGAAACAAAATTAAAAGCGGCACAACGGGAAGCAACGGACAAGTCAGCCTAAGCAACCTTCCCAACAACACCTTAACCATCACACAATATGGCGGGTCTGGCTACTCTATTGTCATAGGCAACACCACACAACTTATCTCGTCTGATGGGCAATCTTTCACAGTTACTTCAAACCAAAATTACACTTCCACGAGCAATCCATACTACCTAATGGTGTGGATAGGCGCCATCGTTCCCTTGAAAGGACATCGCCTAAAGCGGTGTCTCAAGAGGAAAAATAGTGAAAACAGTTTCAAAGGAGGTGAAAAGCAACGAACTTGAAAAATAGGAAAATTCGTCTAGGAAAATACGCCATTCCAGCGGTTTTACTCTTAATCATTGGAATCACCGCAGTGTCCGCAGTCGCTTATGTCATTCTACAGTGGACAACAACCGCAACAGTTCAAGCCAACCCTAAAGTTTGCTTCTTCGAATGGGCTGTTCCTAACACTAAGCTAAACTCGTTTGACTATCCAGTAAACATCTTTCCAAGCGTCAAGACAGTTGACGAAAACATAACCCACGGTGTATGGAACTGGGATTCGTCATCACACACCACATACATGAGGATTGTTTCCATAACAAACAATGCCACAAACATTGACCTCATAACAACCTACCTCAAATACGGCAATGGAACAACCATCATCACAATAACTTGGACAACAGGCGGTCCAACATCATGGCAACAATTCACCGCTGACGCAACCACTAGATTCACCATATGGACTGAAATCACAGCAAAATCTGGAGCCAGCGGTTCAAGCGTCATAACCTACGACCTGAAAGTAGAGAACCCATAAACTCTCTAACTTTCCCCCCTTTCTTCACCTTCAAATTAGAGGGAGCTATATGAATCGAAAAGGCGTTCCCATACTAGTAGGGATAGGGCTAGTAGTCTTACTTAACGTCTTCTTAGTTCTTTCTCTCGCCCCTCATCCCGCTTATGCTGTAGAGTATTGGGAAGACACCATTACTTTATATCCATCATCAACCAGCATATTGGCTGGCATAAGAGAGATTCAGAACACGGAAGTAAACCATCTATTAAATGTAAAGGTTCAATACTACTACAGTAACAATATTACCCTTTTCAAAAAATATTACCTTACAGGAAATGGAACAACCTTTACAGCAATAGAAAACGGAACTGTTACCAAAGTTGAGGACACAAAACAACTGTCACCTAATCAAAAGCTTCTCTTCGATATAGAAGCCTCCCCCAGAGATACTGTTAGCGTGGGTGAAACAGCCTCAGTAACCGTCCAAATCATTAGACTCGCAATTCCTATAGTTCCACCACCCCCCCCAACAATTCCCCCACCACCCAAGAAATTCACTCTTCTACTGCAAGTCTTTGACCTTTTTAACATGAAAGCACCCAACCTCAATATAACCATAACAGATCAGATAACGGCGCAAGTAGTGGCTCAACTTACAACCGATGCTGAAGGCATGACGCCTCCAGTTCTACTAAAAGCAGGAACATACGTTATCGACATATACTACCAAAGTAAACTACAATATTCGCAAACGATAATTCTAAAAGGAGACACCACACTTAGAGTTCAAATAGGCATTCCAATTGTCATAACCTTCACGCAAATAATCCTAATCTGCCTAGCCATTCTAACCGTTATAGCCGTCCTCGTTTTAATCGCCAGAAAAAGGCGAGGAGATTAAGCCAAGTCTTGTTTCTAAACCGTGACTTTTTTGCCTATTAAGTCCCGTAGTTCTTGTCTAAACGACGCACTATCAGTAAAGCCAGTAACGCATTCCTCTTTTCCATCAGGGTCAATAAGACAGACAGTTGGCACGTCTAAAATGTGTTCCGGTGCTTCCTTTGTTGCATCTTTCTCAATGATTGGCAACCTAAGTTCACTAGCCACCTCAGAAGCTACTGACTTGGCTTCCGCACAATTAGGGCATTCAGGACTTGTATAAACCACTATCTTTCTCTTCTCTGCCATCCCTTTCACCTCCCACACACCTTTCCAACCCGACAACTCTTACGCTTCTTCTTTTCTCTGTTCAAGGCTTCCCCTCTCCAAAAAACCATTAATGAACTTTTGCCTACAAAGACGAGTCGCATCTAGGAACTTAGTCAACTCGTTGATTACTTCTCTTAATTTCTTCTTCACTTCACTCTTTTCAGTCTCTTGCAGTTTCTTACATACCGCTTTAATTTTGTCAGCTAGATGCTCCTCGCCCGCCGCCATGTGTCCGACCTCCTCCAAAAATCTACGAAACTCTTCCCTATCAAAACGAATCGCTGAAGCGGTTGCTACATCCCCATTGCTGAAGATGAATTTTTGAACAAATTCTAGAAGCAACTCTTCCACATCACTTAAAGCCACAGCCACGACATCCATCTTTAACTGTAAGTCCTCTGTTTTTTCCTCCTCAATTATATGGCGAGCCACACGAGCCACATGCTCAACTAACAGTTCTCGGCAACACAGCAAATGCTTCATAACGCACTCGTATTCCTTTACTCCGGCGATGTTCAACCTCACAAAATCAGCCAATTTTACACAACCACTGGCAAACGCTTTTTAAGTGATGACTTGACGTCAACTTTCAAAGTGTCCGATTTTCCACCTTCCTTGATTTCAGGATGTTTTAGACTTCCGCTTCTTGACCCCATTTCAAGTTCTGAACCGCAAGGCTTCCAGCAATCCTCTTCCGACATACGTTAACCTCACGAGATTATGAATTTGTAAGTTACCATTAATGAAGTTTCCGTTACCGTGTAGCTCATCCATATAATTTCCACCCTCACAACCATTTCCCAAATTATTTCGTCGCCCGCATCAAAATTTTCTATGTTGATCGGAAAGGCTCCCCACGGTAAAGAAAACTCGTCTAGTTCAGGTGAATGAACTTCTAAACCCTGAGAGTCCGTATAGTCGTAAGTCACAGTTCCGTTTCCAGTCCATGTTACATTCGGTTCAAACAAGACAACTACTCCTATAGGTCTTACAACAACATTTCTCAAAGTTGATACAGTCGCAAAGCCCAACAAATACGTTATCGTAGTTCCACTAACGACTCTTTCAGGCATAAAAGCCTCAAAACTCAGCGTTACGTTGCCGACACTGACATATCTAGCTGTCTGCCGCACTTGTCCCTCAAGTCTCGTCAACCTGTCCTTAATCTTTTCCACTTCACTGCTTTTCGCCTCATAATAACCGTTCAGATACCAAACGACAATTATAGAGACACCGATAACAGCGATAAGGGCATAACCCAATACTCGACTACTAACTTTAGGTTGTTCTTCTTCCAACCTTCTTCTCCTCCGCCTCTTTTTCTAGCCTCTCAACTTTTTCAAAAAGATTCAAAACTGCCTTACCTAATATTTCAATATCCTGCTTGCTCTTGCTTGAATCATCCGACTTTGAAATTCTTCGCATTGCATACGTAAACGGGATAGCGAAGATAACACATATGATTAGTAGGACAGTCCAATCGATCACAATTAGCCTTCCTTCAACTTTTCAGCGACTTTTTCTATAACCGGTTTCTCCTCTGGCGGTTCCCTCTTTCCAGTCAGCATCCATGATGGCGCCTTAATTCCCTTTCCTTCCTTTCTACTCCATTTCAAAGTCGCACCGCATTGGCACCCTAACAAAATAACGTTTTCTCCGAAAAGGTCTAAAGTCTTAATTTCCATTGGACCGCCACAATTCCAACATTTCTGCTTCTTCAAACTCTCAGTAACTTGCTGAACCTCAGTAAGCCTCTCTAATAATATATGAGGACTGATGCTTCCCATAGTCTTAGGCTTTCTCAGTTCATAAATAATAATTACAAGAACAACAAAACTCAGCGCTACAATCGCAATCGTATTATAGTCAACACCCTCAGCAGGCATATCTAAACCACAAACCATATACTTCAGTGACTTAGGTTATAAAATTTTTCTTACCAAAAGCCCTCAGCCTCGATAGCTCAAAAAAATTTTATTAACAACTAGTTATCTAACACTTCTTGGTGTTTAAATGCCCGGCGAATTTACCGCATTGGATTTACTCTTCGCCTTCATTCTAGGCGCTATCATTGTTTACGGATACTGGGCGACGACTCGCAAAAAATGGTTTCTCGAAAGCATGAGTCCACGAAACCATTATGAATTGGGCAGAGAGCGGAAACTGCTCGTAAACATGAAAATCCACAATAAAGCCTTTAACGGCGTTAAAGCCGGTAAATACACATTGTTCCTGACGCATGGTTCTCTCTCCGACTTCTCTAAAGCAATTTTTCATGGGAAAATTGAACATATATATTCAACTGTTTTAGCGGAAAGGTTAATTGCCAAAAATCTCGTGAGGAAAATTGAGAAGAGCCGATTTCTTTCATTTATTTTCCAACGTTTACCTGAGTTAGCTGTTAGAGGGTATCTGATTACTGGCGAATTAGTCTCTCATGAGCACATCTTAGAGTTGTGGGAAGATGAAACCGATAAAAGCAAGGCTTGGGAAGAGATGAAGGGGCGTAAACTCGTTTCCCCTCAGATTTTGTGGGTTAAACCGTATCCGCCTGAAGGTCAACTTAGAGAAATTATGTCGGGCATCGTTATGCTTCCAGACCTTATTGAACAACATGAAGAAGACATAGCAGGCATAACGGGAAGTTACCGAGAAACATTAGTTCAAGTGAACCGTGGAATGGCATCTATGCTCACCAAGTTTATCCCCCTCGCAAGACACATCGTAACAAGTATAAGCGACCCAACTTTCGTCATGGCACTTATCATAAGCGACAGAGCACAACAAATCAGGGGTTTAGGCATATCGCAACTCGCTGAAAAAGGAGGAATCGAAGGGCAAATCGAAGCCCTCAGACAATTAATCAAACATAGAGACGAATTCGTCAAATTACTTGGTCCTACCATTACAGAAAAAGAGATGCGTCTGATTGAAACTCTCCAGAAAGACGTTAATGCGATCAAGGAATTTCTCAAAACATTGGAGAAACCTGCCTTGATAGCAAAACCACCGGCGGGGTAAAAATAATTTGGCTGAAGCAACCGCTACATCGGTTCCAACACGTCCGTCTAATCCATTCGCTAAACGAATCAGGGAAACCTCCCACGAAATTGCAAAACTCCTTCAACAGTATAATAGGTTCAAATTTGGCTGGATGGGCTTTAGGGTGGTTCAGCTTGTAGATGACGAATGGCTTCCTATCGGCAACATTTTTGAAGACCTCAGCACTGCGCAAAAATTTAAACAAGCCACCATCGAACAAACTAAAGTCAGTGAAGAAACCATAAAAGTTATTCAAGAGCAGGTGCATCCCCAAATATCAATTTCGTCAGATCCCGAGATGCTATTACACACGCTTTTCGAAGACCAAGAGACTAACCCAGATGTTCAAGAACAACCTGACAAAGCAACTCAAACAGAAGATGGTGAAGAACAAGAACAACTCAAGCCAACAAACCCCGTTCTCAATGCCCTCACTCAAATGGGCGAATTAGACTACCGAGATTCAATTGTGCAAGAAACGATTACTAAGGTTGGAATAATCAGGGCTCTCGGTGTTGACGCAATCTTAGAATGTGCTTGCCTGATCGAGTGGGCGAGAAAACTTGCCGCAAACTTCACATATCTTCTAGAATGCAAAACGATTTACAGTGATGAAATTAAATCGAAATATGCTGAGTTGCTTACAGACCTAAACATGGCGAGAGGAATCGCCGATAAACTAGTCCGAACTTTAGGAAAAAACAGAGGCTTCTTAGACATACACGAATACCACGAACAAGTCGGCACACTGCTCCATTACGCTACAATAATCCGAAAAAGCGCTCTTCAACTTGCAGATTATCACGAAGAATTTATGATGGGGCGAGCAGGCTCACCTATTGAGGTTGGCGAAGAAAGTATTGAGTACGTTCTTGAAGGCGATAAAGAGAAAGCGCCGAAGCGCCCACCACATAAACCAGAAGAATCTGAAACTTAGGAGGATAAAGAACAACGGCACTAAGCACAGCAACAGGGCTTAAACCACACCCGAATCTTCGAAAAAGACTTGTTGGAATTTCGGCTGACAGGTTTCGGCGACCAATCTATCTAGGTGTCACCCCTGACGGTGAAAAAACTCTCATGATGTTACCACCCGACATTTCAGCTTTAGTGCGTGTCCTCTTATGGGGACCGAGTGGCTCTGGAAAAAGCATAACAATGAGAAACATCCTTGAAGAATTGTTTTTTGAATGGCGATATGCTGGAGAACGTTATAGGCACCCAATTTTTATTTACGATTTAAAAGCCAACTATCTTGGAATTACGAGACCGAATGCTTTTCCAAGAGACCGCCGACTGTTGCAGGACATACACAATAAACGGTCAGGTTTCGGATTTTCCTCAGATCTACTGAATGTCTTCGCCCCCGCCTACATAGCTCCCACATACCGCAAAGAAGAGGCGCAGAAAATAATTGCTTCCCACAAACGATGGCAAATAAAAGACTTGTGGGGCGTTCCATGGCGGCAGATATTGGATATTGCCCATTTAGGCACAGTCCTAAAGGTTCCCTCTGAAACTTTGTGGAGTGTCGAACTTACACCAACTTTTGACCGAGCCGCATTAGACCAAAGCACTACACTCAAAGATTTAATTTGTGTTGGCGGTATTTTAGAAAAAGCCGCTAATAAAATTGCGAACCCAATAGTGAAGGGTGCGGCAAAAAACTTTGTTGTTCGATGGCGTAAAAACCGATACTGGTTTCGAGAAAACGATAAATTAACTGAGCATTTAAACGACCCTTTTAGCATAAACATTTTAACCTTTGTTCTTTCCCCCACAAAAACCTATTTCAATCAGTTAGCGTTCCTAATAAGTCTCCAATCCATAATAAACACCTTACAAAATTCCACGCTCCGAACACAGCCCGTGATAGTTATTCATGACATCCTAAACTTTATAGGCGAAGGAATGCCTTTCCGGAACGAAATCATGAACACACTCAAACTTTTGATGTCGGGGCAAGCACGAAGCCTCTACCACGGATACATAATAATCGTAGAAACACAAGACATCAAAGCCCTCCCAGAACCTTTCAACAATCCAAAAGAACACAGCATCGTAATGAAATTTAAATGGAAAGACGACAGTCCAACATTAAAACCGCTTCAAGGTTTTTTGGGGGGCGTTTGTTCCTATCATGATAATGTCCAAAATTTTCATCGTCCTACCAACGTTATTCGCCCCCCTCTAACAGCGTATGAAACGTAGGAGATTTACCCTTGCCCTCAATGTTATGGATGGAAATAAAAGGATTTGTCTTACAAAGTTGTCCTAGATGCGCACAGTTATACGGATTTGGCGAAACCGAAGAAACTGACGGCAATTTATACACAATTTTTACGAAAGAGTCAAAAATCAAGAACATCTTAAACCGTCAGAAATTTGATGTCCGCAACATCATTTTTCCCATGGAAGGTGTTTGTCAAATTGAAAGAAGACTTCGTGGCTCTCAGTTCCGTGAAGAATTAGCTCTAAAAATGCCCAAACCCGATTTACTCATAGACAGCGAGGTTCGACGTCTAGCTAAACTTGTTGACCTCTACGGGAAAGAGTATGTCAAACACGCCGTCTTCATCTGGCGATTTGAGGTCATAAACCTTACTAAACAGAAACCACTTCAATACCGCTACCACATACGGTGGGTTCCAGCCTTCATCACCCCATTCGCCCCTTTTGGACAGATTCAAGCAGTTTCGCCGGACGAACCCGAAGAAGAATTCGAAAAATTGTTTTTTAGTGGGCAGTCACGAATTAAACCAAAAATCGAAATTTCAACTCCGGCAGGCGTTTAATCAAAAATTTTTTAACTGAAGTTTCACATAAACAGATTGAATAACCATGTCACAGAAATTGAAAGCAACATACGTCACAAGCTCAATGACTCCCGCAGAATATGAAATTTTCTACATCATCGCTTCTCTAACAGCAACGGGTGAAAAAGAAGTAACTTTCTCTCGAATCCATCAAGAATTAAATCGTCAAAGAAACAAGCAACAAAAAACTCTCGATAGTCAGGCACGTTTACCTTCAAAACACGTAAGTAAGCAAGCAATGAATCACCATCTCGCTAAACTCTCCACAAAACCATTTATGCAGAAGCGTTCTCAAAGAAAGAACACGTTGTATAGTCTTAAAAACGGGCTTTACAAATTAAGGCAAACCCCACCGCTATGCATTAGCATAACCAACGAAAAGACAAAAGTCATGATCTGCAATTTGATTACACAATGTAAACTTGCCCCCTTATCCTCCGGTTGCCTAGAAAAACTCGCCCCTACCCCCCAAGTAGCCTAATAGGTAAAAAAAATTTGCCACAGTTTTAAATATCGAAAAACAATTATTCTCTTTTCAGTGGTGACAAGTATGGGAGCAATTAAGTTGGGACGATACCCCGGCAAGGCAAACTCCGCATATGGAGTCAAATGGTTCATGAAGCCAGCACTTGGACGAATCGTCGGGCGTCTTCCAGGCGTCCTCAGACGAAGCAAAGAAGTGCTCGCTCGCAACGAAAAGGTGAGAGCCTCTCCACCTGCCAAGGCATGCGAAGGAAAACCATGGGACGAGTTCGTAATCTGCCTAGCCGAGGAAATGCCTGCATAATCAAGCCCAACCCCTTTTTTCATTTCCAGTTCCCCCCTTTAAGCGTAACTATTTTATAGTTTAAACGCTAACTTTTACAACGTGGTTAGAATGAGTCCCATATTCGAAAAAAAGAAACCTGTTTGCCAGAGAATCGGACAAGATGGCGAATCAGCGAAATATGCCTGCGAGACCGAGGCGGGCAAAACTTTTGTTGTTAGCGTAAAGCCGGATGGCACGATTTCTGCTGAGCCATCCTTCATCGCTCCCACCCCTGAAGACTATAAGAAGATTTACCAGGCGTTAGTTGAAAAAGGCGAAAGAGTCGCACCTGTTGTCTAAGGCGTATAAAAATGGCTCAAGCCGAACAAGAAGTGCATGGCTTACTCTTCACGAAGATGGTTTCCGAGGCTGTTCCCTTTAGCCAAGTAGTCTCATGGATTGCCGACTGCCGACTTAGGGACGGAGGCATACCATCCTTCAGAACGGGCTTCGCTGGACTGCCCTTCAAACAAGATGAGACTTACTTTGTAAAAGGCGTTTGTTGGCTTGGCGCCAACCTAGTTGATTCAAGAGACTTCAAAGGCGTCTCCAAAGAGGACTTTGAACATCTACGGTTACATAGTGACGACTGGCTTTTTCTTATGAGAAAATATGCACCTAAAGCGTTGCAAGAGGCTGTTGAAAAAGCTCCTGTGGTGGTCGTCTAATTGGACCCCATTTCCCCTTTAGCCCTTACTATCTTAGGCGTTGTTATTGCAGTCTTAGCTTTCTTCCTTTTAACTCGCTCACTTGAAAGTGCTTTGTTCTGGAGTATTCTCATCGGTCCAGCAATTGGCTCATCTCTTGTGAACTTCTTGATTCAAGTCTTAAGTGGTGCTGATTTAGCTACAGCCACGTTGTCGTTTCAATTTATGCCTTTTTTCATAGCGGCAATTGACAAATCCTTTTTCGCTCCAAATGGGGGCTTAGTAATAGTTGGGGCTATTCTTTTATTCCTTTGGTTTTATGTAATCGCCCACTACGCAACTCATAAATTTGGTTTATGGGGCATTCCGATGGTTCCCGCCATAATTTTTGTTGCTGGCTTGAGCCTCCCCAATTTGCGAACTCAAATCGCAACGGTTTTTCCATCTCTTACCTTTCTTGTTGAGCCGTTCATGGGAATTGGTTTACTCATTCTGATGATGGCGCCTCTCCTTTTTATATGCTACATAGCGTCCAGAAGAGGCTATGAAATTGCCATCCCGTTGCACGAAAAACTAAAGGGATAAAAGGATGGAGAAGCAAAAAGAAATTGACGTTTCCACATCAGCCTTGAAAATATACATATTTTTACTTAAAAAGAATCCTCAGCCAGTTCCATATAGTCTAATTAAAGAAGAAGTAGCCTTACCCAAGTCAACCATCCACTATAATCTCGACCGCCTTCAAAAAGAAGGATTAATTGAAGAAACACCTAACGGCTACAAAGTCAAAGAGTTTGAACAATTGCAAGCCTTGAAACATTATATATCAGTTTTTGGCAAAGTCCTTCCCACATACGTCTTATTTGTCGCATTCTTCTTCGTCAGCATCGTTGCATCAGCCCTCCTCATAAGTGAGTTAATCCCACAAGTCAAATTCGTTTCTTTCATATTATCGCTTATCGGGTTTTTCTGGAGTATAAGACTCTTCTATAAATATCGTTTATAACCGTCCAAACACTTGGACTAATAGTCCAAGCGATTGTATTATATTATAAGAAGTCTAATTCTTTTTCACCGAAAAGTTAGGAGAAAAGAAAATGGCGGAAAAGAGAGAATTCCTGGGAGTTCCCGTTGGGCTTTGGATAATTTGCATAGCTCTATTCTTAGCTCTAACATTCCAATATTGGTATCCTCTGCTCGTTCCCCCCGAAAAAGCCCCCGTCGTATACAAATACACAACTGGCTTAACTGTCAAGTTCAAGATTTACGACGCCTCTAACAAATCTATACTAACAACAAACGTCTTACCTGAATTCCACCTTGCTGGAGCCGACCCCTTCGCACGAATTTTCACGACCACAGCTAAAGCAACCGGCGTTTACGATGCCACTGAAGGTGCATGGACAGCACCCCTCGATGCAGGCACTTACGTCTTACTCGTTAAAGATACAGCCAGCACCAAAACCAAATACCCTGAAAAGATCACAGTAACCGTCACAGGCACAGACGAAGAAGACCGAGAAGTTTGGCTCGACCCGTCTCAAGTCAACATGTATCAACGATCCACTGCACCATTTACCAAATACGAAGTTTTCGGTTGGAATGAAACTACTACAGCATGGGATAGCAACACAACAACCGTAGGCAAGATCGACATTTCAAACTATGACAAGTGGCGTGTCAGCTACGAAGTCACCCTCAGCGACACAGACGAAATCATTAAAGCAGGGCGCTACTACTGGACAAAAGTCACAGGGCTAACTATCACTGAAGGCTACCTCGACGGCACCCTAACAACCGTATACGAAGACACAGAATCAGGAGACGACGGCTTAACAGGTTGGTACATTAGCTTCAACGAGTTAAAAGCTGGCGAAGTCCACAGAATCGACATCTACGTTGACGACGTAGGCGGCTGGTCTTCAGGCAACTTCATCCTCAAGCAATATGAATACTACGCCTGCGTAAGAAGCGGAACAGCCCTTCGTTGGTGGACAGACAATACACAGACAATCACCGTCCAAGCATAAGGTGACTAACCATGTGGATGCCCTTTATACTTGCCTTCGCACTATACTTCTTAGCCAAAGCGGCAGGCATGACACCAACTACACTCAAAATCGTAGCCATCGCCACGATTTCAACAGTGCTTGCCATAGTCTTTAGCATCATCGGAGGCGCCTTCTTCCCCTCGATGGCAGTAGTCCTCAAAACGAGAGAAGACTGGATGAACGTTCTTTCGTTGAAAATCTTCGGCTCCGTCTTAGGGCTTATAGCAAGCTTCGTAGTCCTCAGAACAGCCAATTGGTTAGCCAAACTCAAATAGCCAGCCCACCACAAAAATTAATACCCTAAAACTCCCCTTTTTCCTATCGATTTAGTAGTGGACGAGATGGTTGGGTATGCGTGACCTCGCTAAAGGTGTAATCCTAATCGCTTTTACAGTGTTTGCTTATTTAACTCAGTCTGGCGTAATTCCCTTTTTATCGGTTTCAGAAACTCAAACTTTAACTAAGGTTCTACTGCCTACTGCTGACGCAGAATGTAAAAGTGACTTTCCAACTCAGAACTGGGGAATCGGCTGGACGTATCTTAACGTATATTATGCTTGGACGCCTAATGCATACTCTTACGCATGGTTAAAATTTGATATTTCAGAAATCCCTGCCGGTTCAGCCATATCCTATGCAGAATTGTTCTTATACGCCAATTGGCTGGCAACCGGCGGTAATTGGGGTCCCGTGCCAGTCGATGTCCGAATAGGCGCCGACACATGGACTGAAGGTGTAATCACATGGAGCACAATGCCCTCAAAATCAGGTCCAGTTGCAACCCAAACCATAAGCACTGCCGGAGCCGTCACATGGGATGTCACATCCTCTGTTAAAAACGAGTTTGCGGGCGACAAAACCATTACTTTTGTCTTAACATGCTGGTCTTATCCTCGATGGGTTCAATTTCACTCAAGAGACAGTGGAGAGCCATTAAAGCCTCTTCTCACTATCAAATATGCTCTACCTACATACGCTTTGACAGTTAACCTTAGAGACGAAAACAACAACCCTCTTGACGGCACAGTTTCCATTATGAAGGATACAACGGAAGTAGCTTCAGGATCAAGCACAGGCGGGACATTCACTTCTACGCTTCAATATGGAACGTACAAGGTTAAAGCCTTTTACCAAACCCAGACCCAAGAAACGACCATCACTTTAGATTCTGCAAAGACTGTTACCTTAGCTTTCACTGTTGCAGTAACTCCTCCTGAGCGACCTGCAACTTTAACCCTTAACATTAAAGACCAACTTGGAAACCCGCTCCAAGCGTTAGTTTTGCTTGATACAACCTCAAAAACTGCGGATACAAGAGGAACCGTGACACACACAGTAACAGTTCCTACAACTGTCTCAGTCAAAGCCTCGATTCAAGTCGGCGAAAGAACTTTTGAATCTTCCCAAACAATCTTACTCGACCAGAACAAAACCGAAACCATAACAATAACCCGAAGGTTTCTAATGCGGTTCTTCTTTAACTACACAGACGGCACTTTGGCTAACGGCACTCTCTATATTTCAAACAGAGAAAGTCTCAACGTTCCAATCAGTAACGGCGTAGGCGAAGCCTACCTTTTAGACGGCAGATACAAACTAATTTTTGTAGCCAGCCCCGGAGTTGACTTGGGCATCATCACTGTAATAGGTGACAGTGACATATACGCAACGATGAATAAAGAAACTGCCCAAGTTTCAGGACCCGTCACGTCGTCAACTCCTTCAACCAGCCCCGTCACCACTCCGAGTCCGCCGTTCCTTCTAATCCCCGGCATTTACATTTACATATTGATAGGCGTATTAGTTGTTCTCGGCTTAGTCGCAATCGCAGTTAGGGCGAGGAAGCCTAAATGAGCGAAGAAGAGGTAAACATAGAATGGCAATACCTCCTCGTTCTTATTGTTGCAGTAATTTTTGGCGTAGAGTATTACTTCACAAGCACGCTTGAAATTTCACCCGTTCACGTTCTCTTTCTGTTGGGCGGAGCCATCCTCACAGCATTAATCTTAATCTTCACTACAACGCAGATCAAATCACTGCAACCCTCAAGTTTTCTCTTACAAACCGCAATAGGCAACGTCCTTTTAGGCTTTCCTCTTTTGTTAGGTAAAGCACCCTTCCCCTTAGTGAAACTTCGCCCAACAGAATTACTTGTAGCAATTGCTTCTGAAGAAGCCTTCCGTATTGGCTCTGCAATATGGCTCATTAACACTTGGGGCAAAGGCTTCGGCTTAACAATGAGTGCCATAGTTTTTGCCGCAATGCACATTTATTGGTATCCAGCACAGTGGTTGTTTGCTATTGTCGGCGGTTTTCTTTTAAGTGCTTTGCTCGTAGCATACGGAAGTACCACAGCGAGTTTACTAACACACTTCCTTTATGACCTTGCCAGCTTAGGAATGATTTCTACCCTCGTGTTTTTCGGGCTTTCTGCGGCAATGGGCATAATTGGCTACGGGATCAGGCTCAAGTTAGGGAGGTAACAATCGTAAAATTTAGTTTGACAAACACATAAATTTGAAGTCTCACGACTATTTGGTAGGAGAAAATAATATGGCAACGGCAAGGGAAATCTTCGAAAAGTTCTTTCCCCTTATTATTCCCGCAATTTTAATCGCCTTAATCGTTGGTGCACGGGTCTTACCCTTTGCCGCTTATGGTTTACCTCCTCTAACTTTCCACGAAGTTTCACAAACTCAACCCACACTAAAAACAGTAACTATTGCAGGCACCTACGGCACTTGGATAAGTTACGAATACTATAGAGAAGTAAAAGCCGAATGGAAATCGGCAGTTGGGGGCAGAGGGGTTACAACAGGACTATTTGTCCGAACCAACGTCAAACTTGAATTAACTGACGTTTCATCACCACGTTTCCTAACAGAAACCAAGCCTTCCCCCTTCTTAATTCAAGAAACAAACGAAACGCTTTCTTTCAGGAACATCACAATCCACACGTATGCTTACACCTTTAAGGTCACATTGGCATGGAGTGGAGAATCCAAAGTTACGACAAAAGATGAGTTTCAATACGGTTTAGTTCTTTGGAACGTCCCCAGTATAGAAGACATGGTCAGAACGTCTTTGCGAGATCATCTTGTCCCCGACTATAACAGCTACGCCTACGTAGCCGCAGACATATCCATGACTGTTGATGCACCAACGCTAGGTGTAGATCCAAGATACGAATTAAACCCCGACTACATTGGCGTTTTCGGGATGTGGCTTCAAACTTATGCTGTTGAAGGCTACGTTAAGGGAACTGCCTGCGAGGCTCAACCTCAGTCTGTTGGCACCCCTGTAGCCCTCTTTAGGGATACAGCCTTATCAAGTCGTTGCTGGGCTCCAGACTACACCGCTCCGGTAGGGCTCCCCCTTCTTACACCAAACCAGAGTTATTGGCTCCAAAATCTTGCCCCCTCAGGCGCATGGTGGAAAACAAGCATAATCCATCTCGGAAGCACTCTTTTATTTGACGGAACTAAACCTCATCCAGCCTATGTTGAATGGGCTTGGGAAGAATATGGAAAAATAGCCCCCGCAATCGCCCAACTCTTCCGTATAGACTTAGGTTTCAGAGTTTATGAGGACTTTGTCGTTCCAAAGATTCCATTATACGAACTGACTGAAGAGGAGAAAGCAAGACAGAGCATCATCATTCAGACTGAGCCTGAAAACATCGGCGTCCCACAAAATTTACCCTCTGTTGCAACATGGGACGCCATTATAGCCGGACTTATGCCTACAATATACGTAATTATTGGCGTTTCTATTGTTGCAGTCATCATCTATTACGTTGTTCAAACACGCTGGAAAAGGAGGTAAAGGAGGAAAAAATAAAATGGGATTGACAGACGTCTTGTCTAGCTTCTTCGACAACCTATTCGCCCATCCATACATAATGTTAGGTGTTGGCATCTTCGGAATAGTCTTCTTAGTCGTTCCAACGCTCATGCTTTGGCAAATGAAACTACTCACGGGCGTCGTCATTGCCATCATCATATTAGTCCTAGCCTATTTCCTTCGAGCCATCAAAGTCTTAGACCTCGAAAAATATCCCATCTTAGGACCCGTCATCTTCATTCTAGCAATAGGCGGCTTCATAGTCGGCTACATAGGCGAAAAAACAGGCACATTCCTCGTAACACCATTAACCGAGAAGCCAACTCCCTTCACGCCACCGCCCCCGCTTCTAGCTGAACCAACAGCCATCCCGCAATTTCTCTACGCTAACATTGAAGTTGTCTTCATAATGATTCTACTGCTTGCTGGAATGATTGGAGCACTCGCTAGACGCAGAAGTTAGGTGACTACCAATGGGACTAAAAAACATCCTCGCCGGGTTGATAATCATCGGCGTAGGATTCCTTCTCGCCCAAATTGCGATTCCATGGATTAAAATGGACACTTTTCCAACGTTAACCACGCTTCATCCTCTTCTCCCCTTCGCCATGGTCTTTTACATACTTGGCGGAATCTTCATAGTCTTCGGAATCACACAAAGCGTCATGATACGCTTCTTCCTCTCAGCTTTAATAGTGATGGGCGTCATCTGGGGCATGTTCAAACTTGCCATCCCCTTCCTCGTTTAGCATCTTTAATCTTTTATAGCTCCTTTCACAATTTAGGTTTTTAAAGTCAAGAGATTGATGAACTATGAATGCAGTAAAAACTATTAAATCAATGCTCATCTTCCTATTCGTTTTTTCCTCCTTTTTCAGCGTATTTAAGATTAGCCCTGTTTCAGCAGGGTCTTATACGGTGGGACCTACAATCACAGCAGGTCCGTTTGGAGGCACTTATCAGCGGTACTGTTTCTATTACGACAACTATTTTTACGCAATTTACTCGAATGGGACTCATGTAGTTTATAGAAATTCTTCAGATGCTCAGACCTGGACGCAACCCAGTAGCGGAAATCCAGTATTAACCGACTCAGACATGGATGTCGGTTATGGTTATGATATGAACATATGGTTTAACGGCTCTCACGTTCTCATCGTCTGGGCTCAATATTGGAACAACGGTTTGATAAGAATTAAATTAGGCACTCCCTCAAGTGGCGAAATAAGTTGGGGAACAAGTTATACCGTTGCTTCAGGCGTTTCTGGAGTAAAAAGAACCACCCCTAGCGTTTGCCAAGGAACAGACAACTATATCTACGTTTCTTATGCCCATGAAGTTCAAAGCCCATTCAAAGCGACAATATGGGCTGTCAAATCTTCTAATCCTTACCAAATATCTTCGTGGGCTTCTCCCGTTCAAATTTCAATATGGCATGGATATGCAAATGCTATTGTTCCCTCCACATCGGCTTATATAACTTGGGTAAATAATACGGGAACTAGGCTTTTCGGTAAAACATTCAACGGAGCCGCTGGCGCATTAGAGGAAATAAGTCAAATCGAACTTTTAAATCAGTATTATTGGTCTGTCATTGAGGTAAATGGTGATCTCCATGTCGCATACCAGAAAACTTCACCCTATGATATTGTTCATAGGAAGCGAAGCGATTCTTCATGGAGTTCTGAGTATCCTTTGAAATCTGGAACGCCTACATTAGAGCCCCCAATGCTCAGCAAGGTCTCAACTACGCCTTATGCCTATTATTTTGATACGGATGGTGGCTATCTTTACAGAAAAAAGTGGGATGGATCGTCATGGATTTATGAAACAATAATAACTTCAGGCGAGAGTATTTTTGGTTACGGCATGGAAAACGTCATGTATGAAGCCGATGAATTAAGTAAAATCATTGTTCTCTCTGAAACTTACGATTATGATTATGTCAGGGCTTCTTTTCTTGTCCCTCCTCCGGGGTTTTATTTGTTAACTGTTCAATCCTCACCATTCTCTAACGTTCCTTTTACAATTGATAGCAATCTCAGTTATACAACAGCAACATTCAATTTAACGGGCGGAAGCTACGCTTTAACTATAAGTAACACAACTCTTCTCGTTAACGGCACATGGTACAAGTTTAAAAATTGGACGATAAGTGACGGAACGAACACAACTAATACGTCAATCGTTGTTAATCTCGATGCAAATAAAACCGCAACAGCTTATTACGCCCCCGTGCACGTTATTCAAATTTTTTCGAATCTCGCTAATCTCCCCTTCAAATTTGAAAGTGTCGAATACGCAACTCCAACAACACTTTATGAAGAATCTGGAAACTACACATTCTCCGTAAAATATCCTCGGTTTAGTGATTACAAATTTGCCAATTGGGTAGTGGACGATACTGTTTATACTCAACTAAGCATAACAATAGAAATAAACACCAACGAAAACGTAACCATTACTTACGTTCCGTATAAGCCGGCATACCCTAATTTTCCCTTTTTGATTGCTCTGAGCGATTATCCATATTCTACAACAACAAGTCCTCAAGTCACAGGTTGGCTTGCCAATGGCTACTATTACAAAATTGTTTACCCCGGCAAGCTTTATTCATCAGTTAACGGTTATAATTGGACATATAAGAGCGCAGTAGGAGAAGGTCTGCCTGGTGGGGGACCACCTCATTGGAAGATAGTTTCAATATATGCAGAAGGCAATTACGTTTATCTTGCCTTGCCTTGGGGAAGTGTGGTTCATTTCAGGCGAGGTTACTGTTCTAATGGAGCTGTCTCTTGGGATTCATGGGTTAATCTCAGTGGGAGGTATGCAGTAGACGTTGTAAGCACCGCAATCACCAAAACACCTAATGGACTCATACATGTCGTAATGATACAATCAACGTTTGTCTATTGGAAACAAAGCTTAAACTCAAACGGAACAGCTTGGACTGGCTGGGCACAAGTTACAGAAAGTTCTTCGCTTTCTTTAGTCGGTATTGTTCCGCTAACTGAGGACTCAGTTTACATTACATGGACTTATGATGCCCGCATTGTCTATGGATGTGAGTGGAGTCTATATGCATTAGGTAGTGGTGATACGCTTGTAAGTAGCACGTCTTATGGGTTAGCAAGTTATGGATTAACCTCAAGCGTTCCTACGGAAGACGTTGTTAACTTTGTTGCTGTTCAATCCCCCTCCAATAATTTACTGCATGTAAAGGGCACAATAACACAGCCGTACACCCTCAATTTTGCCGATGGTTTTGAATCAGGAAGTTTTGGGGCATGGTCGGGAACAAATGTGCGGTCAGGCGACATTCTTGAAACGGTTACTGCTCCTGTTCACAGTGGTTCTTATGCTTCACATTATTATATCAATCACAGATACGACGGTTGGTCATATATTTACAAAAACATGGGAGCAACACGCAAGGTTCTTTATGAGTTTTGGTTCAGGATAGGGCAGATACCGAGTGGACAAGAAATAACAATTGCTAGGTCACAGCCATCAGGCGTTTATACGGGTGGATTTGTTGACGTTATTAATGATGCAGGAACACTAAAGCCTCGCATCTACTACTACGATGCGGGATGGCAAAACGGAATAATCGACTATCCTTTATCTACTGGAACATGGTATAAACTAACAGTGGACACATATTTTGCTGAGTCTTCAGGTAACATCGGCTACTTTAAAGTTTGGATAGATGACAATCTCTTGGCGAACAGGACTGATCTTTGGAATGAGGGATACACTTCTCACATTGAGGTTGGCATAAGTTGGTCGTCAGGAACAACATATTATGCCTATAGTGAATTATTTATAGATGACGTAACAATAACTGCTCCCCAATCTGCCGAAGTATCTTGGCAAACAAACATCATTTCTGCGAATCAAACTGGAATACAAAGCCTTGCTCTCATTTTAGGCTCTGATAACCTTACTAACTACCTCTATTATAATAAGGATTCAACAATTTACAAAACAGTTTGGAACACAAGATTTTGGTCTCAACCAACAGTCGTTTACGAAAGAGAAACTGAACTTTTCTCATCTTTCAGAGGCATAAACGGTCCATCAAAATTTTTAACGTCTTTCCAGCAATTTGCTTTCCTTCAAGTAGTGCCTTTATTCGATGACCCATATTATGATTCTATTCTTCTCCCCCTTCAAGTCGGCAAGCCTCTCCCTCCTCCCCCACCTCCCTCCAATCCTCGTTACCTGAACGTTGTCTCCGAACCTATCACCTCTGTGCCCTTTACAGTTAATGGTCTCTCCCAAACGACGCCCTACAAAACAAGCACTTCAGGAACATACACGTTGACTGCCGAATCAACCGTAGTAAGCGGTGATACGCTTTATTACTTCCAATATTGGACCATCGAAGACAAAACTTACTACGAATCCACCGTCACCTATCTCTTTACCGCATCATGGGACGTAACCGCCATAATCCACTACGGAGAAAAACCAGCCCCAAAACCAAAACTTCTCCTCCCCCACGACATCCGAGTAACAATCTTCATACTACTTATCTTGCTCGTAATTTGGGCTATCTGCAAAGCAAGAGACAAAGAATGGGCTACATGCATACCCGTCTCAATAGTTATCATACTAGTTCTTCTCGGCTATCTTGACCTCTGCATCTACACCAACTACATCCTAATCGCCCTAATCATAGCCTTCATATACCTCGTAATTAGGTACAAATACAGATAGGGAGAAGATGCTTTTGAATAAAACAAATCTTCTTGCACTCGCATCGTTTATTACCGCCTGCCTCGTTCTCGCTTCTTTAATTCTGCTGATTCCTTCTAAAGTTGAAAAAAGGGTTTTTACATGGTGGGGGCATAGAATTTCGATGGGTGAAGCACAATGGTTAAGTGACATGAAATTTACTGACCTTGTTGTAAGAGGCGTTAGTGATGTTGAAGTTTTAGAATCTTATAATAATCTCCGAACATGGAATGTTCTTTTTTGGAGGCACGTAAGTATCACAATGTTTTTTGGTTTTGTTGAAAAGGCTTCCTTTGTTTCCATCATTCAAACTGAAATAAACAAATCACCAACTGGCAAGCTATACTTTGACGATGTTCAAGGTTTTATACTTGGCTCTTCTCATGATGTTACACTGAATTTTCTCTCCGCAGTTTACGATTACCGCCAGAACATAATCTTGGCTTTTTCAGTTCATGGTTGGAATGACATACAACGAGACTATAGTTACTTAGACTTCTCTTCGTTTGCTGTTGACATCTACGGTTATCTTCCCTACGAAAATGCTACACAATTATTAATGGACGCTTGCCCGAAGGTTGGAAATTTAGGAACGGTTTTATGGGCATATGCCGGCTATACTTGGCAAAGCCCAAAATTAACTCCAACCATGATAAATAATGTTTACAAAAATGCAGAAGACTATACTACTCGCATGACTGTTTGGGATGGCGACGAATACGGAGAGTTAAAACCGTCAAGTCTCTATCAATATCCGTCTTGGTGGGGGCAAATAAGGTCCTTAAACGCCGAATGGGTGAGTAGTTAAAAATGGGTAAAATTATTTGTGCAAATCTATATATCTCATTTATCTTTTAAGAATTGCTTGGTGAATATATGAAAAGATTGATAGCGGGCGTGATTCTTCTTATATCGATAATAACAACTACTGTCACAATTCCTATGCTGGATTATCCAAGCCTGCTTTACGGTTCGAAATTCCTCGACGCCAACTTCATAATCGAGTATATTCAAGCATGGTGGCAAAAATTTTTCCGTAGATTGATGGGACAGTTTGGTCCAGCCGAAACAACCAGCCCCGACCAAACCGCATCTCAGACTTATACTTTGCCAGGACCAACAACCACCACCACAATCACGGAACCGACAGACATATACGAATTAATTGCAGTCGTAAAGAAAAACACGGCTGAATATTCACTTGACATCCTGTCTTACCTCGAAGCCAATGGGCTTCCAACAAATCAGACTGCCCAGATTGACCTATTCATCATTCCTGAAAACATATACTTAACTATTTGTTGGTCAGGCTCACAGCTAAGTATTTATGATGGTTGGATGGGCGACCAAGAGGCAAACCTATATCTTGTAGCAACTGCTACGTCGGATTTGGTGATGGAAATCTACGAAAACCAAGACGACCTTACAACCTGCCGAAGTATCCTTCTACAAGGTGAAGCAAGCGGTTCACTATCTTACACAATAAGACGCCTCCCCTAAAACGGGGGGAAGTAAATGGAGTTCACGCATCCCTCTCAATTGTTGCAAGAGAATAAAGGACTAGTCGTTTTCGCAATCATCTTGCTCTCTATTGGCTTCTATTTAGGAACTAAGCCTCAATTTAAAGAAATCGTTTTGGGACAGCCAAAGGAAGACGCTGAAGTATATAGAAACGTTTTTTTAACGACTTCTTCTATTTGGCGTAACAATGCCTGGATCTCGCTTCAAGCGTCTTTTGGCATAATTTCAGCGTTTCAAGTCGCTATCTTCAGCGTGGGTATCGTGTATGGTGCTCTCTTCGTTACTATGCCTCTGCAATCTTATCTTAGCGTGCTTGCGGCATTCGGCATCCTCGAACTCATCGCTGTTTTCCTATCCATTTTTGCTGGTCTTCTCTTTCTTAAGGGCATCCTTCTTAAATTGAAGAGGGAACAAATATCCTTAGTTGAGACAATTCTTCAAGCATTCTTTGTATTCTTGTTTTCCGTAGCCTTACTGATTCCAGCCGCTTTAATTGAAGCTATTCTCTTGTACTCCGCATACTTCAACCCTCAAATCCTCACAGAGGTGCTTATAGGTGGGACACTAATATCCGCCATACTAGTATACCTCACACTCAAAAAACGAGAATAACTTCTGATTTTTTAGTAAGAGTGAGAGGGAAAAGATTGCCCAATTGGGCTTGGAACTTCTTTTCTCAGTCAATCTTCTCAAAGAGAAGACGGCTCAACTCAGTCTTTTTGGTGAAAGGGCAAAAAGCGGTGAAAGAACAAGCCCGCCCCAAACCCATTTCTGAGCCTCTCCCACCCCACCCAAAAAATTTTACTGATTTTCTCTATTAACGTTCAACATTTTGCGAGGAATCCTTACTCTCACAACTTTTCCGAAGTTTATGATGAATTCGTTTGTTGGGTTCCTATCAGGCACTGACAACACAATAATACACTGATTAATGCTCAACTCATATGAAGTTAACATCCCCATTAGAACCTCTTTGTTATCTAGTTCCACTTCAACCCGAAGCCGGTCTCTAATACATTCCTCAAACAACCTCGCAACTTTGCTTTGTCTTCCAGTCAAGAATTTGCCACTCACTTTTAGTCACCCATAAAATGCCTTACCAAACCCCTCAACGTCCTATCATTATACTCAAAACATCTCTTCTTCGTAAAACCCTTAGCCCCCTTTACACTCACCACATTCCTATAATCTAGCTTATCTGATTTTGGGTTAACACATAAAACCCTGTGCTGTATGCTGTTTCGAATGACGCTTGAACCCTCCAAAAATAAGAACCCGTCATTTTTCTTTGCAATCTCTGTAATCTCACGTAACTCTCGGACACTGCTTGAACCCCAACCCATTAACTGCAAAGGCTTACGAATCTCCCTTACAATCGGTACAAGAATTTGCTTAATATAATTATACTTCTTCCTAACAGTCAACCCTGCAACCGGAATGCCTATAACTTCACAAAGCTTACTCATCGCCCTCGCCTCTTCCAAGTATATCTCAGGGCTATCGCCTTGGGCTACTCCCAAAAGCATGAACCTGTCACGCATACCCACCTTTTTCAGCCACTCATCATACTTCTCAACAGTAACACGATTGATGGTTAACTTCTCTACCACAGCATCTTCACTATCAACAGGCTCAAGAGGATGGTCATGAACCTGAATAATATCCGGCTTGAGCGAAACTGCTTCCCGCAACTCAAGAATTGGATCACGAATAAAACTGCGGTCAGATCCAACAATAAAGAGAACATTGTCTGAAATCTCATAAGCTTTCTTTACACCACCCTTCGCTGAAATTGTCGAAACAAACCGATACGGATTTTTCCCACGTATCCACCAAAAAGTCGCCAAAAAGAACCCCTGTAAATTATGGGCAAAACCATCCTTCAAAGAATGAAGCCCAAGATCGTGTATAAGTAAAATAGCCATTTTATCTACCTCTGAGTTCGAGCCATTCTTTTGAGAGTTCAGGCAACTCTTTTCCCCTTTCTGCGGTTTCTGCCGCTTCGGCGTAAGCCGAACGCAATGCCTCACCCAAAGACTTCATACGTATATACCGCTCAGTTGGACTAATTAGCGCTGTCGCAAGAGTTGTTCTATACTTCGCCTCTCTATACCTTTTACATTTTGCCTCAATCTCTTCAGCCAACGTCCTCCATTTCTCATATAAGTCTTCAGGAGGCAAAATCTTCACTCTAATTTCTTCTGCCTTCTCTGGTGGCAGAGTCGCCATCTTTGCTTCATAATATTTGGCTTGAGTTTGACGCATCGCCAAAAGGTCAACGGGCTTTTTTGTTCGGGCATACCTTCCCATCGCCCGTAGCATTTCGAGGCGAGCTTGATAGAAGGCTAAAGTCTTCCGATGAGTTTCTAACGCCCGTGTTTCTCTCGGCTTTAACTTGCGAACCTTAGATATGCCTTCGTAGTATTTAATCCATCTTTCAGACAGTCCAATACGAGGAATAACTGCACGAGAATGCTCTCGCAACTCACGTAGATAAGGTACAACCTCAACCCTCGTCCGTCGCAGAATCTCGCTCGGCTCAATCTCTTTCTCTGCCAATTATTCACCCTTTAGGCGTTACCTCAAGTAAACGTCCCACATATACATCTATTGCTTTCTCTTGTTCAGCATTTAAAATCTGCTTCGATAAAACATCATCAACTTTTAAAGCGTATTTCAACGCAATCCGAAACGCAACTGGATGAATCTTGCCAACGACCGCTTTTGCTCGTAAATCTCTAACGAGCAGTAACGCCCTTTTAACATCTAGTTCAGGAACTTCCATGCTCATGACCTCTTCCCCTCCATTTTAACCACATGTCAATTCTTTTTCTTGCACAACGACTACAGAGTTTCCAAACGTCGCACAAACTCTCCTCTCTCACAATCTCCACATCTCCACAGACTTTGCAAACAACAGTAACTCCGCCTTCCCCGGTTGTTTTTACAGCAAAATCCTTAAAGTCGTAGATTTCTGCCATCCTAACACCCAAAAAAGCTACTTTCGGACACGAATGACGTTCACATCTTGGAGGCGCACATCAGAACTCACGAGCAGTTCACTGAATTTCTTATTTGGAAGAGGCGTTATGTCTCTTTCGGCAACCCATTTTCTAATAGTCTCACTCAACGTTAACTCTCTTTCGATGTAAGCTCTTTTAAAATCGAATCCTAAACAGTCGTATATTTCCATTTCGGCAAGTCTCATTTCAACCTCTTCTTGCATGGAGTTTTTCTTAGTTTTTATTGTTTCTCTCTTCAGTTCTTTAAAAATATGTAAATATTCATGTATCAAAATCGTCATTATTACTTTGTCCTTCAGCAATGCACAACCTAGCGAAAGGCAGAGAAAAGGTGCGATTTTATTCGAGTTACCGTAGAAAAGCGTCAAAGCGGCAAAACTAACCGAGTTCTCTCCTCGCTTTTCAATTTCTACTGCTACGTCATCCAAAATTAGGACCGTTGTTAACGAGGCACAATCCTTTATAACCTCTTCATTTATCGACAGAGTGCTTGACCAAGCACGCTTGACAGACAGAATATTCATTAGCCCCCTCCTAATCCTTTGGACTCTTTCCTTAAAGATGTCCGCTTCGTTAGTAGCCAACGTCATCTCATACACCCAAAAACAAGTTTAGAGAGAGGATGCTTCTTTAAATAATCCTCGTCTTAAGCATTCGTCTCTTGCTCGTGCTAAACTCTTGATCCCCATCGGGTTAAACACACGCAGTTGGTCGTCAGTCAAATGGGCAAACTCCTCTTTTATCATGTTAGCATACCGCTTCAAACTTTCAACCGAATTCATAGATTTCACAACAAGATTTTTGTCTATTTCCCACTCTGGGTCAAATCCGCTTCCAAGTACTGCTGTAAATCCTTTGTCGGTTTTCTTGTGAATACACGGTCCTTCACGGACATACCACGAAGCGTGAATATTCTTTGGGTACGCTAAATTTCCCAACTCAACTTCTGGAATCGGCTCGAACTTGGCGCCCATTTTCACTAAGACTTCCCGCATCTGGTCAACTGTTAACCCCTCTAAATCTTTGAGTTGCTTGATGTCTCTCTCAAACTTGAACTTCAACTTAGACACACCCAAAAAAGCTTGTTGCCATACCTTCCTATCTGTATCTAAATCGCCTCCATGATTCTTCTGAGATTTCCGCCACATCCACTTCCAGAACAGCATCTTTGAAGGCGAGAATAATTTTTTCGAGAACAAGCTTTATTTCAGTTTCATTCCCACGCATTTTAATGATAAGTACTTCCTCTGGCATTTTTCATCACCCAAAAAGGCTATTCCGTTATTCTTTTCACTATCTGTTCAGCAATCCTCCTTTGTTCCTCTTCGCTGATGAGTTTGAACTCTTTTTTTGGCTTCACGACTTTTACAACTTTCTCCTCCTTCCAATACCTATACGCTGAAAATATCGCCTCTCTCGTCAAGCCGCTTTCTATCAACAGGTATCTTGGTATTCCCCAGAGTTCACTTATTTTCTTCAAGTTTGGCAACCGCATGTTTTTCGTAGCATATTCGAGCATGTATTCGAAGGTTTGAGTTAACCACAATTTTCGCAACGTAAGCTCCGACACTGGCGCCCAGTATGGGCGCAGAACATCAACCCCTAACTCCAGTTTATGGTCTATTAAGTAGCCTCTCTTCAGCAGAAACGTCATGCTGTTCGTAATCAACTGACCAAACTGCGCCAACTGATTAAAAAACTCAGGCGTATCGCCGTAAAAAGGCGCCATCCACTCTCCATACTTCAACCTGCTCGCCTGCCTATTAAACAATATCACAGCAGACCGCACACCTAAATCCCTCGACATCAAATCGGCAAACTGTAAAGCCTCCAACCCCATCCTGTTCTGCTTCCACAAATCTGAATCTTTGTAGCAATTGCTACTAAACTTGTGATAGACCAAAATTTTCGTTATACCCATAACGATTTCAAACCAATATGGCTCCAACGCTTCCCAAGGATAAGTCGGAACTAAAAACTCGTGACCAAGATAAGAAGCTCTAAAAACAGAAATACCCTTAAACCTTTCTTCCATTAAAAGCACCCAAAATTTAAGGTTTGTCATAGATGTGCTTTTTTGCTTCGTCAGAGAAACCCCACCAAACCCTTGAGCCTTTTCGTCTATCTGCTGTGATGTCGCTTTCAGGAAAGCCGTATTGTCTTAAGATTGCTCTTATTCGCTCTTCTTTAACCAACCTCTTTGGAAGCCGAGCCAACACATTCATTGTAACGTAAAGTTTCTGTTTCATTGAGAGAAAATTAAAGTTTCCAATAATTGCATAAACCACTCTTTCCAAGACCTCGCTCTCCTCCCCCTTCTCTTTCAACTGACTACGCAATGACGATATTTCTTCGCCTATTCTCTTAACCAGAATGGTGTCGTATCCAGCTTTCAAGAGATTCTCTTTTATGTTTGGGCATGATCTACTCCAAACAAAAATGAAGCAACTCGTTTTCATAGATGCCCTTTCGATGTTTGTTGTAAAATGTATATCAGCATTCTTTAGTCCCCTCTTAAGAATTACCCCTGTTTTGTATTCCGCTGAATGATAGTAATGATCACAGAACGGAAGTTGAATAACTTGCTCGTGGTAATATTTTTGCCACTTTGCTTCATCTTCTGGAGTAGTGTGAAAAACAACCATTAAATCTATATCTTTTGGATTTTCCTTATACAGACCGCTTCCAAAAAGCCAAAGACTATCGATATGCATACAGAAAGATTCGTCAACTCTTTTGGCAATCGCCTGAACCTTCTCAATCATCTGTTCTTTGCGCATAAGAAATCACCCAAAAAAGACCCATTCATGCTTCTTTGAACTCGATTTTTCTGTTTTCCATGTTGATTATGTAGGCTTTGTTTACTTCAAAATTTACGCCTAACTCGTCAGTTTCCTCTTCTGTCAAAAATAAAATCATTTTCGGGGCGGATAAAAAACCCCTCATGAACTTCATTTGTGGAAAGACTGTTTGTAGTGTTTGCATTGTTTGACTGACAACTTCACCAATTTCAGCGTTTGCTATTATGGGCGAACGAAGCGGTCTTTCTTCAACCAATTCGATAACCTTCCCCAATTTTCCGTCAGCATCCTTATAGCCCTCAATTTTTTTAACGTGCAAAGTCAAGACCAAAGTTTTAGCCTTCTTCACTTTTTTCAATGGCTTGGTACATTTCAATTTCCGTTTCTGAAATTCGCTTTCTGACCGCCTCAATCTGGTTTAAGAGAGTTCTCTCTTCAGCCTTTAACTTTACCAAACGTTTTGCCAATTCGTAAACTCGTTCCTTAGCACTCAATTTCTTCACCCAATTATTCTACTTTTCTGGAGACAGCAGAGGCTGGGCGTTCTCCCACTACAGTTAAAGAGGGCTCTTATCCGCAGGTAAAGGCTTCTCATTTAGTTTTTTCATTTCTCTATAGAAAGCTTGCTGTCCTTCGATGTCGGGTTTTCTACCATTCTCTCTCTTCTTAGCTATAAATTTAAGCATCAACTCAGCTTGTCGCTTTTTAAGGATGAGATGAGGCAATACATCACTGAGAATCCTGATGATTTCTTCTTGATTTTTAGTCTCTAAAGCGAAAGTTGGTCTTCGCCCGTAACTTAGTTTTGAGTGAATTGCAATGTAAGCTGAGGTATTTAAGACGTCCTTTATATGTTCAACGAACTTGCGATTTACGCTTGTAACAACTACCAACCTTGGCTTTAGTCTTAATCGGCTATCTCGTGTGATGTATATTGAGCCTTCTCCATCTATCAGACCAGCAATGTAACCTCTCAAGCTTTCTTCCATCTTTTCACCTTCTACCTAATGCGGTTAGCCCTCACAGACGGTTCGACTCCAGTGGAAGCCGTCACACCGCCGCAATTCCGCTGTCGAGACCCCCTGCCCTAAAGGTGTCGCCACCTTCGGCAACCTCACGTCAAGTCTTTTCCAGAGGCGTCTCAACCTTTAGTAGCTTTGCTATGTCAAGCTTTATAGGCTTCTCCGTAATTGGCAGAATAAAACACGTCTCACCCCTGTTTCTAGTTAAGAAATCTGCGTAAGCTGTGAAGTTTTTGTGAACGGAAATTACAAGTTGACCTCTTCCGTCTGTTGTAGAAACGCCATTTGCAACAAACACTACAGCATCATCATGCGAGACTTCTGCTGACGGGTCCATTTTCGTGAAAGCAACGATTTCAAATCCCAACTTTGAGAAATTCGGAATCGCCGTAAAATAAAGGTATCCCCCTTCTTCGAGCTTTCTCCTAATTCTCGTAACCGTAGGCTGAGAAACGCCAGCAACCGTCGCAACATGACGGTCTGACCACCGAGGATGTTCAACAAGTGATTTTAAGACTACCTGATAGGTTTTTGCTCTCATCTTTCCCCTTTTCACCTCCTCAACTCCCGTGCAAACTTCTTTTTCCCAGTCAAAAATGAACTCTCCTTTTTCAAAGATTTTTGCTAAAATTTTGTTTATTCCTTCCATTCCTCGATTATTACCTTGTTCTTTTCAAAAGAGATTCGCACCGGACGGGAACTTGCAGGCGGGTCAATCTTGAGAGGAAACATGCTGTCTTCAGCAAAATCCTTCGGAACATAAATGAGGTATTTGTCATCCTTTCTCCTAAATAATCGAGCTTTTCCCACGGCGACCATCGGTCGGCTCTCACCTCCACTCTCCTTTCACTTTCGATGCAAAGTTCAGTAATCACCTCTTATATAAACGCATACGGAGGTATTTTCTATAACTAACTACCATCAAAATAAGTGGTAGCGAGGGCTGGATTTTCAAGAACGAGACGCCGTGACGGTATCGCACCATCTCTCCCCGCAGGGCGTTTTGCTTTAAACTAACGGCACTCTTTTTCCTTTTGAACCAGCGACTTCAAGGCTTCTCAGCACGAGAGGAACGATAAGGAACGGCTCCCCATGACGTTAAGCCTCTAGTTCACCGTTCATCATCGCACCTATGAACCTTGCGGGCTTCCTGACTGCCCTACCTTTGTAGAGGGCGAAACTTCGCTACGGAAATCCCTCGCTACTCTTTTCTTACCCATAGACGATTTTTAAATTTTACTTAACCCAAAAAAAGAGAGCGTTGTTATTCTCCCTCATAGGTTATTCCTGTCAATTCATCGATGATTTCTTGGCGACGTTCCTCTATGGCTTCTTTAACTTTCTCTTCTGCCTCTTCTTTTTGTTCCTCTGTTAACTCTTCGCCAAACTCGGACATGGCTTCTTGACGTATCGATTCTTCGTCTACTTCACAATCTACGCCCTGCAAATCGTTTATCATGCTGTCTACGTCGTCTACTCGACTTTGCAACAGTTCTCCCGTTTCAGAATCTTGCAGTTGGTCAGGCATATTATCGTGTTTCTCTTGTGTTTCGTCACGCAACTCTTCTAAGCGGCTAACTGCGTCGTCTCGTGCTTCTTCAAGGTCTTCCTCAAAATTCTGTGCGTCTAAGTCTTCCAAATCTTCTTGGACACCATAGACCGTGCTGAGAAACTCGCTTTGAGTCAACTGACTTTGGCGAGGCTGTGTTTTACTTCTTACTAATGGACCAAACCTGAACTTCCACCAATAGTAAGACTCGCCCCTCTTGATGCCTACCGCTGGATAGTCTTTTCTTGCTTTCTTGACAAAGTGAACTCTCGTCATTTTTTCACCCAAAAGGAAAAAGAAATTAATAGCCCGGATGTTCCAAATCCTTCTTCAAGCACTTTATGGAATCCGTCCAGACCCAATGTCCTGCCCATGGACTGCCAATGTAATAGCATGGAACGTAACTGCCCTTTGGAATGGTTTTCTCGCACCATGAACAGATATGATCCCCTCTCGTGTGAACTATCTTGATGTCGAAGTTATTCCTGTTAAATCCGCTTAATGGGTCAGCTATCTTCTCAATTTCTGCCTTTAACGGTCTCATGTCAACGGTTTCCATCGCCGTCCCCTCTTTTTCACTTTTCAAATACGACACCCCAGCCTATCCGTAGTTTTTGTTTTTCCTCTTCGTCTTTCGGTTTATACCTTCTTTTTCGTTTACCAAACCTTCCAACGTATCCACTATAAACCATTACCACGCTTCGGTGCCCAAGCCATACTGTTTTTCCGTTTGGTCCCGGCTTATAATGAAAAGTTTTGTGAGTATAACAATAGTTCATTCTTGTTAATTCTTGGTCGGCTGGAGTCTTAGGGCAAGACCTGTGAATGTTCGTAACGGTAGTTTCATAGCCACACTTAGGACAACGCATAATACCAAAATAGACCACATCCTTATACTTTGGATCATTTGTAAGAAAAGGCACGCCTTCTTCACCACCCAAGAAAAAAAGGTTAGGTTTGGGTTTCTTCAAATTCTTTTTCAGCTTGCTCTAGAATTGCCTTTGCTTTCTCTTCGTCGTATGATAGGAGAAGGTTTACTTCGTCCTCTATGAGTTCCGCAATTTTAAAGCTGAGGTCTCGGCATTCGTCAGCATTGACTTCTTTCTTATCCAAATGAGTGGTTTCAAAAGGACTTGTGCATTTTTCAAAGCAAACTTTGGCGTAAGCCAGTAGTTCAATCAACCTTTTCTGTTCCATGTTCCTTTCACCCAACACTCGTTTTTACGTCAATCAATACTTTCAGTTAGCTCTCTCCCCTCTAAAATATGTCGGTTCACCGCATACTTTAAAAATCAACATGGAGCCCCCTCTAAAGTTAGGCGTCTATCATTGACTGTCGAGGTTAAATCAGAAGAAGGATTCCCACGATACATAAGCCTCGAATATGAGGAGTTTGACCCTCAAACCTTTTTTGAAGAGATTCTGCCATTTGTAAGGACTCCTCACCGATGTTACAACGTAGAAGAAGAAAGCGAGAAGGAAGCTATTTTACACATCCTCATCGGCATAACCCACCCCGTTGAATTTAAGGTGAAAGCCGACAAAAAAACCATTAAAGAAATCGAAGCGAAACTAAGATTTAATGGCTTTAAGAAAGCCAAGTGGCAATGGAAATAGCTTCACCCAAAAAAGCATCAAGGCGCTATATTTTCCACATCTTCTCTGACTGTAAATTTTGCAAGCACAATACGTTTGCCTGTAACTCGTGCTATTTCTTTCGCTAGTGGTCTAAGCGAATCCACACGTTTCATATCCGCCCCCACTAGAGGCATCCAGGCATCACCAAACTTCGCCCCGATAATACCTTCATCCTCTGGTCCTTCGTCTATTGAAATGAAGGCATAAATAATGTTGATTTTTGGCATTTCACCACCCAAAAAAGAGGGTAATTAACTAACCCTTACGAGATACTTCAGTGGAATCACTCTCTCAAATGGAAAGTCTCCGTAAACAGGGTCTTTACCCTCGAAACGGACGACAGCTATTTTGTAAGGCGCCTCAATTCTTTGAATGACTCCGACCTTGTTGTAAGTTGCTTCAACTCTTGGGTCTGTAGCTTGAACTTTGTCTCCAACCTTCGGCTTCATCTGTTGCACCCAAAATTAAGGAGGAGTTTTTTCGGTTTTTGTTGCTTCATCATGTAAATACTCCACCATCTTCTCAATCGCAACGGTTCTAAAATTGGCTATAAGAAACGCTTTGTCAACGCCTTTCTTCACCAAACTTTTGACAATCTCTTTGGCTCTTCTCAAATCATCCCCGCTTAGAACATCGTATAATTCCCTGATTTGATCATAAATTGAAGTCATGACGTTTCATTCCTTAATTGTTTTTGATAGTATCTTTCTCGCCTCTTCCACTTTTTAAGGCTTGTGTTGAACCGTTTTATCCTTCTCTCAATCTTTTTTATGTGTTCTTGCACGTCGGCAAGTTTCCTTTTGATAACCTCTTCTTTGCTTGGTTTAGGTTTTGGTGGCGCCGGCTGAATGACTGATAAATCAAGCTTTATTAATTCTTGAAGGCGAGGTTCTAACGCTTTCATCAGATTGTCTTTTGCACGCTGAAAACTCTTCGTGTGGTATTTATGCTTTGGAACCCATTTATCCTTATGGCGGTATCTTCTTCCTTCTGCCTTAAAGTGAGCAATCTCTTCCACAATAGCCTCGATTAGCGATTTTCTCCAACTAGCATCAAACAACCCTTGAACCTTATCTCTCCCAATTTCTATTTTGCGTCTGGTAGTCGCACCTCGAATCCATTCCCAAGTCCAAGCAACCGCTCCCGTTCTTCGCAAATTAATTTTTGCATAATACTTGTGCTTCTCCCCAACCGCCTCAGCAACTCTGTCAACCAAATATTGCATTTGTTCCTCTGCAACTCTTACAGACATAACAAAAACACCCAAAAAATTTGAAGCGATTGCTTCATCACTTCAAAAATATCTCTGGGATTCTTCTTGCTTGAACTTCCGTAGTTACCACTCTTACATAATCCTCTTTTGGTAGGTCTCCCATATTCCTTGAGATTGTCCAAATCATCTCCATCGTTGATTTCATCTCTTGTAATGTAACTGCCCCCTTCTCAGTTAGAGTGTATATTTTGCATGGGCGTTGGGTAGAACTGAATCTCATCTCGACCGTTAACATGCCCTTCGCTGTTAAAGATTTTAACATTGGATAAATCGTGCTAGGACCAAAGTACACGCCGAACTTCTGTCTCAAGGCTTTAATAACCCTGTAGCCATGAAAAGCCTGTTTCTCCACCAACCTCAATATCAAGTATGGAAGAACTCCCCTCACCAACTCCGACGTAGCATTTGAATTTCTCAAGCACTTCACCCAAGAATCAGGAGGTCTTCTACAACTTTTCGAAGACCTCTATCAGCATTTTCGCTAGTTTTTCGCCGGTTTCCGTTTTCTCCCATATTTTTTTCAATGGGTCTATATGAATGCTTTTAGCGAATCCTTTTGCCTCTAACTCCGCCATTCTATCTCTGAAAGTTCCATCGCTTATCGTTAACTTTAGACTATTCATGAATACTTTTGCATCTCTCCATCTTCCCTTCCCTATAAGCAAAAGGAATAAACAGTCAATCATGTGGTCTTTTTCAAGCATTGTCTTCACTGCTTTCAGTCGCTCGTCTGTTAAAATTCTCTTGACTTGATCCTCAAACATTTCAATCACCCAAAAATTTGAAGCGGTCTATCGAGGTTTATTTTCTCTCCATAGGCATGTGGCAGTAATCGCAGTCATCTTCACTTTTTGAGTAGTGACAGATGTGGTCTGGAGATTTTGGGCACCACCAACCGAAATCTATGCCACAGACCGAACAGATCGCTGAGGTCGACGCCCATTTGTCTGTCTTTAGGCTTTCGAGAATCAGAGGGTCACGAGGAACAATAACGTGTCCTAATCTATCGCATATTGAAGCGAGAAAACCGAGGCGTTCCGACAGTCCTTGTATGTCTCGTTGTGTCTTCTCAATTTTCTCCCTTCAGAACTCTCCGTATATGTTCAAGTTCCTTATCATCTATTCTTTCTTTATGCATAGTCTCACCCAAAAATTCTTTAAACTTCAACCTTATAATATCTTGTCGTGAAAGCCTATGACCAACAGCTTGCCTAAAGGGTCTTATCCAGTAAAAAGCTGTGAGACTGAATTTGAAGCCACGACTCTTAAAAGCTGGCTTAAGGACAAACTTCCGAAGTTAGAAACGTCAATTGTTAAGGAGGCGCCGGGATGTTATACCGTTGTTGTTCCAACTCGACAGCAGATGCACGAGGCACGAATTGTCTTGAAGGAAGCAAGAACCGAGCCTATAGCGGGCGACTTGCTCCGAGTTATAGTTTCCGATGACGTTCTCATAAAACCCGGTTCTTTAGGCGTTGTCGAAAAAGTTTTCTTTCCCGAAAAAAACGCAGTCCAAGTTACTTTTAACCCATACACCCCCTGGCGTTACTCTGAAGATGTCGTTCAAGCTTCAGGCGGACCCGTTAGAATCGTCAAACTCTCAAAAATAAAACTCACTGACGAGATTAAAACGGTTGAGGAAAATATTCCTGAACCTTCGCCAACACATCCAAAAGTCGTCAAGCGAAACGTCAAAGTTTTTGATGTCTTTCTACCATAAACACCCAAAACTGCTGACGCTTACGTCAGACAAAATGGGGTAATAAATCTGGGCGTATCCATTCGACCTTTGGATACGAAAAGCGCACTTTAGCCAAGTGCTCTGGCGAAAACTCTTTTTTAAGCCATCTTCTTATTTTCTTAATTGCTCTTTCGTAGTTTTCCTTGTTGAACAATGTCCTTTCGTTAGGCGTTCCTTCTTTGACATTAATGCTACACCAATCACCAAATATTACGTTACTGCTCTGCTCAATGCCCATTAACTCTATTCTGCAAAGACGCACGTAAGTCATTCCAGACACTTTGATGTATGAGAAAACATCGCCTTCTACCTTTTCCGCTTCTACTTGACGGTAATAAAAGCGTTTGTAAATTCTCAGAACGCTGGTCTTATCAAACTCAGTTAATTTGCAGACGATGGGAGCTTCTTCCTCTGAAACTTCACAGATTGTTAGGGCGGGTTCAAAGTCTTTAAGTGTATGTTTGCTGATGACCTCTTCGTACTCCTTTTTCGTTTCGTCATACACTAGAAGAAGGGCATACAGTATTGATGTCCAATGTTTTTTAGCCCATGCTTGCAACTCTTCAACAGTCGGCATCTCCTTAATAACATACGTCAAATCACATCGGCACTCATGATCGTTTACAAGAACATCGGCATACAAGCGAGTCACAGGCATGAATTGTGCCAAAGCACACTTTCCATAAGCTACCAAGGAGAATTTGTTCTTTGGTTTACGATTTTGGGCAATACACAAGACTATGTGTAGGTATTTCTCTTTGCGAAGGTCTTTAAGCCAGATGATTTGAGTTCCTTCCCTCGGCTTAATCAGGGCACGATTAATCTCCACGTTGGTTGATTCCACTATGTCCTTTACTCTTAAAAAGTGAATCTTCCCTTCCATTGCCTCTAATGATTGATGAAGTTCTTTAATTGTTGCCTCTATCTTTCCAACATCTCCGACCTTTTCTCCTTCAATAGCCTCAAGGAGATTGTTCTTTCTCTTTGTGAGTCTGGCAACATTCTTATCATAGGCAGTCTCGATTTCTCTTATTTTGGCTGTTGCTCTTGCTAAAACTACGTCTTTTTCGCCTTCAAGGTCAATTATTCTCTCTCTAGCCTTCACGTACTCTTCATTTTCACTCATGGTTCAACACCCAAGACTCTTTAATTCACCATTCTACGTATGCTCCTTCGTTGCAGGCTGGACATCGCCAAATCGTTAGTTCCTTGTTCACCGCAAGACAAGCCCCATGCTCCTTACACGTAACTAGATTGTTGTCTGTCCAGAAGATTTTTCCCTCGGAAACGCTGTGAATTCCATCCTTCACGGAGGGGTTGAAATTAGGCATCTCCGCAATATCCACAAGTCTCTTAGGTCTTTTTTCTTCTTTTATCTCTTCTACTGTGACCTCGTTGCCCATGAATGTAATCTCGGCGTTGTTGTCCGCATCGTAGAACCAAGCGATAAACCTTTCCACTGCTTCATCTTCATCTTCTGCCTCGACCCGCCTCTCAACCGTCACTTTGAATTTTGGCATCTCTCTCCACCCAAAATGGATTCTTCTTCCTACTTCTCCCTCTTTTTTCTACGTATTTCATACTGCCCATCAACGGTACAGCCATTAGGGCATTTATACTGAACTTCCTTGTGCAAAATCTTATAGGTTCCCCAAAGTTTTGCTCTTCCAACCTGTCTCATATGTGAACCACATTTAGGACATCGCATATTGTTCACCTAAAACCAATGACAACATTCCCACTTGTCATCTTTGCCTTTTCCCCAAAGAAAACATTTCTTCTTCCTCGCCGTAATTATCGTTCCCTTACCCATTCCTGTTGGGAAAGTAGGTTCTTTATGGGACCATGATACGTCGCTAGACACAACTTCTGCCCTCACGATTCCCCCTTTAAATTCGATGAATCTACACTCTAGATGATACATCATGCCGCTGTATGTCTTCTGTATGTAGATAACGTCTCCGGGCTTCAAGTCCGTTATTTGAATTCCCTCTCTATAAGTCGCTTTAAACTTCATTTCCATATTCCATCACCCAAAAATCGTTTTTTTAATCAATCAAATCGCCTATTTCTTCACTTTTGTTGAAAAGCACCTCAACAATGTTTGTAACGACATTTTTGGCTTCGTCCAATACTTGTTCCGGCTTTAGCTTCCCCTGTTTTACCTCGTCTGTATATCCCTCAAATTTTCTCGTCAGGTCACGGTCAATCAAATCTGGGTAGAACTTCTTCAGGATATTGATTATGCTGATGCCTTTTGCTGAGACATATAAACCGTCTTTCGTCTCGTAAACGTATGTGCCTAACAGTTTTGCGAGTATTTGTGATCTTGTGTCTTTTGTTCCAATGTTTTCGTCAACCATGTATCCATATACTTTGCTTTGGCTATATCTATCTGGCGGGCTGGTTCTACCTTCATGTATTTGGCTGTAAACCACTCTAAACTCGTCACCAGATGACAACTCAGGAATCTCGCTTGTCGTAACAACTCTGTCCAATATCTCAACTTCACATGACTCATACTTCTTTACTTCAGGTTTAAGGTGGCACTTGATAAAAGCTTCAGCTATTATGTCCCACACGACTTTTCGAATGTCTTTCGTTGTGTATGGTTTTATTGGGTAAATAGCGGGATGTATATCATCCTGTTCGCCCTCGTTTGGGTTTTTGCCGATAGCCTTTCTTGCATCTCGCATCACTTCAGATAGCCTTTCGAGGTATTTGCTCGTTGGGATGTTATGCGTCGAATACTTTTGTGATGAAGTCCTTGGGTAGCTAATGAATTCGGACAAATAGAGGTCTTGAAGTATCGTGTCAACCAAAGAAGGAGACAGCTTTAAGTTTAGACATTTCTCCATAACATAATCTTTATTCGGAGGCTGATACTCGATTCTGTAAGGGTGTTCATAAAATGCTTTAACCCTGCCTGTTCGCCCTCTTGAAACGAAATCTTCCATCTCCTCTCTGGATTCCAAGCCCCAAGTTGTTATCTCAAACACTCTGTTGCTACCGTACAACCCGTGTGCGGTAATATACCATACTTTCTTTCCCACGAAAGTGCTGATTTCCTGCTCTCTCTCTACAAGAAAGCGAAGTGCTGGTGATTGAACTCTCCCTACCGGGGTTAAGCCCCTCGTCATAGAAGCTAATTTGTGTTTTTGTTTGTATATTATAGTCAATGCTTTGCTTAGGTTCTTTCCAAAATACCAATCTAAGTAGTGACGAACCTCAGCGGACAAGGCGAAGTCTACGTCAAAGGCTATGGGATTCTGAAAGGCTTCCAATATTTCTTCGTCTTCAAGACTGCTGAACTTCATTCGTTTGACAGCGGATGGATCAATGTTTGCTTGTCGAAGTATATTTAGAGCGATTAGTTGCCCCTCAGCGTCGTAGTCAGTTGCCACGGTAATTTCGCTCGCCGAGGATAGGCTATTAAGTATGAGCGTTAACGTCTTAACGGCACGCTTTGTCGGGCGCCACTCAACATCAAAGTAAGGCGGGACCCACCGCTTCTTAATGTTTTCTAGTTCTAAGAGATGTCCCACAGCCGGTAGCGTCTTCACTTTTGTTACATTTTGTATCTTTTCTGCCGCAGGCGGTTTCTCTGCTAAAATTACTTCCATTAATCTACACCCAAAAAAGCTTAGGCACTCCGCATGTCAACCAACTCTTCTTCGATTTCCCTAATTTCCTTAAGTAATGCCGTGAGTCTTGCCATTTTTTCTCGGTCAAATCCGTATAGCCGATACATCCTTGGTTGCCCCTCTTGAACAATCTTACCTTTCTCTTGGAATATGGCGAAGTTTTTCCCCTTATCAGTGAACGCTAAGACGCTAACTCTGCTGACGTGTATCCCACCCCAAAGAAGGATTGCATCTTGCGGTAAGTCAGTGCCTTCAGCCAACAATTTAATGGTCAAATCAAACGGTTCTCTGCCTCTGTAAGTTTTCCCACCATGGAAAAGACGGTAATCCCCTTCTCCAAAAAAGCGAGCGTTTTTCTGAACTATCTCTTCTGCTTCCTTCTTATCCATCTTTTAGCACCCATTTCTAAATGAAATAGCGACTATCACTCAATGTCAATTCACCCAAAAAGGCGTTTACTTCTCTCCTCTAGAATCGCCTCGCTTCGTAAGCACATCGCTTAACCTTGTTGTCACGAAGGCAAGAGCCTTCTTTCTTTCCTGGTCTGCTTCCTTCTCAGTCTTCGATGCAAAGACTATTTTTCCCTGTCTCTCTCTTAGTTCAAGATAAATCTCTGCAACTTCGTCAAGCAATTCTCCATATTTATTTTCGCTCATCTTTTAATAACACCCAAAAATTTAGGAGAGTCTCTTCAGCTTATTTTTAATTTTGTTCCATTGTTCCTTCAGCTTTTGTATTCGATTTGATATTTCCGTCATTTTCTTTAACTTTGCCTCATCGAGCACGTATAGATTCCACGAGCCTATGGAATGCATTTTGCCATCCACAACTTCGTAATAGGTTTTCCCCCTTAAGGTAACACTAATAACTTCGGGGGGTCGAGACTCATCGTATGCTACCTGAATCGCTTTCTCCCATTTGACTTCCTTACTCATTGTAACCGCTCTTTGCAGACCTGGAAAACTCTTAGCTTTGAATTTTTTTCCCTCGATTTCAACGGAGAACTCAAAGGTCTCTTGGTCAAACTCAACGTCTTGCCCTTCGATTTTTCCTACTTTAACCATGTCAATTCCCTCTGTAAGTGAAAATTGCGATATATCCGTCTCTCCCAAGTGAAGGGTAGACGCCCAAGCTTTTCCAGTCCTCATTGGTTAGCGTTTTTGAGAATGGTCTCCAAACGTTAAGCATCCAGTCCCGACATCGCTTCGGCTCTTTGAATGATTTTGTCCATGCTTTTCTACTTGTCAGAAACTCGTAGTAATCCGTAACTGACACTGCCCCAAGCTCTCTTGCCTTTCTGGACAACTTCGCTTCTTCCAAAAACGACTTAAGACTTTCTAATGTCGGTCTTACTTCCACTTTCCTTCACCCAAGAATGTAGCAATTGCTTCTATAGAACATTGTATGGTATCTAACTTCGCCTTTCTGTTACTAAGTTCTACACTCGTATGCCTCAGATCGGAATATCTCTTTTGTACGGTCTGATATTCTGGGTTTGCCTCCAACTCATCTTCCTTCTGTTTGAGTTGTCGGTCAATCTCCCTCAACTCAGACTCTTTTTCCTCAACCTTCTTCAAATCTTCTGTTTCTGCCAACTTGTCTTCACCCAATAAAAAAAAGAAAAAACTAACTTATTTTTGTTCTTCATGGACTATTATGATTAGTCCCTCTTTTTGTCATTTTTTTTCCACCCAAAAGGCTCGGCTGATTATCCCCGTTTGATTATGGTTAAGTAGATGCGTGTTTTTGTCTCGTCTATTCCACCTTCCAGAAGTCATCTTATTCTTTGCGGAAGCCTGCTAAGACTTCAATGTTTTCTTCAGTTACTGGGTCTGTGAACTTTTGTTGCAGATCCTCTATTTCCTTTTCTAGTTGGTCGATTTGTTTTGCCCTCTTCTGGATTTCTCTTAGAAGCTTGATATTTTCCGTTGTTCTTTGGAATATACGCCTGATTTTATGTTTTGATGCTCCGCCCTGTTCGTCAACTACCCAAACAATCATACCGTCCCTTTCCTTGTCGAACGACGTGACCGTTACTTCCTCTACGGTGTGATAGGCGGGTATTAGTGCTGGTATTCTTCTGAAGTCTCTTTTGAACCTTCTATCAATGAAGTCTTCGAGTTCTTCCTGAGTTACTTTTGCTCCGACAAATAGGTATTTTCCTGCTTTCTCGTTCCATTTCCACGCTTCAAATCTGTGCTTTAGGGCATTATATTCAACTTTGTATCCTTTATACCGTTCTATTTCTACCATCTCAGTTCACCCAAAAAGCGGAAGGCTACATTGCCCTTAAGAGGGCTTTAACTCTCGGCGAAATTTCTGTTGACAGTTTCAGCGAGCACTCCTTCAATGTTTCAGATACGTTTTTCTTTACTTCCACGCCTATCTCCTTTGCCACGATCTCAGTTGCCTCTTTGATTGCGTCTCTGTTCTTTGTTGTTAACGCCTCTATCAATTTTAGGCTTGAATCCGTGTATCCTTCCACAAAGCGTTTAAGTCCAACTGACTCTGCAAGCGTTCTAATCGTTTCTAAATGCTTAGTTAAACTCTTCGCCCTGTTCATGGTGAATTTCTTCGTTGTGGCAAGTGTTAACTCCTTCATCAACTCTGCGAGCCTGCCTTGTAAATCGCTTATCGCCTTCTCCACGATGTCGTGCCTCTTCCGCTCCATCTCTTGCAGGATTTCTTCCTCAGCAGTTTTTCGCTCTTCTTCAAGTTTCTCTAACTCCGCCCGCCTTGTTTCATCGATTTCAGTTAGCACTGTTTGGCGCCTTTGCTCTATTTCCTCAAAGACTCTTTTCCTGCGTTCTTCCACGACGCTTTGAAAGACGCTTGAGTCAAAGGAGAGAGGAAACATCTCCAACTTGATGCCATGAATAGTTGCCGGTAAAGCTTTGACTTTTGTTCCGCTAATCTTAGAGAGATAGTCAAAGACCAATTTCCAATCTGAACTTTTTTCATACTTGCGCATCTCTTCCCCAACGTCTTCGATTTCTCTGTCTAACTCCTTTTTGACCAACTGCAAGTCTGCCGCCTTCTCAAACGGCAACAAATACAGATTCCTCTGTCTCTTGAAGCCTGCTCCAAGCTCAACCGCCTTAGTTAACACAACCGTGTGACGGTTCAAAGCAACATACCAATCTCTTCGAATGCTCTTCAACCGATTGCTGAACGTTGACGGATAAGGCGAAAACCTTTGATACCTAAACTTCCGAGGATATCGTCCCCTCAATGTTCGCCCCCTAACTTCTTTTTCAGCATAGTTCTTGTCAATGCTCAACAGCAGATCCTTCAGTTCCCAAATTAACCCACCATACTTCGTTTTAGCCACATTTGAAAGATTCAAAGTTATGTTCAACAAATCCTCAGTAGGCAATGTGAAACTCAACAGAAACCCATTGACAACGACTTTTTCTTTCTTAGCCATACTAACACCCAACAAGTTTAACACGTTTCTCGTAACAATCGTTGCAAAGTGGGACAATCACGCAACTGCTAACTTGCCTCCTTCCTCACTTAACGTCTTTGAACTCTTTGAACTATTCCTAAATCTATATGACCCTTTAAAGTTAACATGCCTGATTTATCAACTGCCAAATGTTCAGTCTTTTCATAACGACCATCGGGTTTTCGCTTCCAAAGACATAGTGTCAACAAGTTTTCAGAGGTAAGGGAACAGGAAACATAGCCTTTTACTGCTTCTTCTCCTTTTTTCCCGAAAACGGCTCTCGCTACTCCACCACAGCCCTCAATTATTTCCTCTGCTGTTGCTATGTTCTTGTCACAAATTGAAATTGCCCTTTCAAGTTTTTCTCTTTTCATCTTGTCACACCCAAGATTTTATTTTTACCAATGAATTACATCATATTCCTCTTCGTGTTCCCAATCTTCGCCAAACCACTCTCTCAGTTCCTTGCTATCACGGAATCCGTCTCGCCGAGCGAATGCATCATCGAAAGCGAACTCAGAATACTTCTTCTTTCGCTCAACCTTAACGCATGTCGTTTTTAGTATCAGATGGATTGGTTTAAAGACCTTCGGCACTCTAACTTTCCAGTATAAATAAAGAACGTCTCCCTCTTTTATAGGTCTCTTCTTCCTTGGTTTACGGCATGTCTGCGTTTTCCTTCTGTCTAAAATCTGTTTCCAAAAAGGTCCCTGAGACGTCTCCCCGCTAAAACTAATCATAGGCATTTCTCTCACCCAAAACGTTTGTTGTTATGGACGACGACTCATAACAACAACTTTTCCCCCCTCGCATTTAAGTGTTTGTAGCGGTTGCTTCAAATCATTCTCGCTGAGTAGCTGTTTGACTCTTGCTATCGCTTCCAAGAAATCTCTTCCCTTCTTGGTTATTTTGTATTCCAAGTTTCCTCGGCTATTACTTTCAACTTCCAACAATCCTTTATTTATTACTAATGGTAAGTAGATTTGAATTTGGGCGTAACTTAGCACTATACGATCCATTAATTGATACTTAAGACAGGGGGAATGCAAAGCCATCCTTAATATGTCTTCAATAATTTCAAGTCTGCCTCGCCTTTTTCCAATCATTGCCATCGTTTTTCCCATCAATTTCACCCAAAGCCCTAAGAAAATTTTGGAACCCCTCTTCAAGTCTTACTTCCATAATTGAGATTACCGAATCTCCTTCTCCCCCGACCATTGGTCTTGAATCAGCAAAGTCATATTCAACTAGGAAAGTTAGGACAATCATAAGTTTTGATATGGAAACATCTCGTAGACGTTTGATAGTCGTCAGTTCGTTTAAAGTATGCCATTTTCCATCACTCAGAGCCTCAAAGAGAGCCTCAGAAATCTCTTCTATTGTTTTCAAATCTCTCCCTCTTGACTTTAAACTCTGAGCAACGTGAATTTAAAGCCTTATGAAACTCCCTTCTAGAAGAATCATCCACCCAAAAATAGGTCAGCCACAAGGGATTTCTTCTGTTTCTGTCGTTTCGAGACCTAATTTTTTCAACTCAGCGACAAACCTATCCCAGTCGAATTCCTCGTAAGTTAGTGTTGTAACCGATTCATTGTTGAGTTTTAACACGACCTTTTTCAACTTGGTGCATCTCCTCAGTTTCTTGTTTCGCCTCAACGTTCACTTCTAAACCAAGACTTTTGAGATAAGCTACCAGTCTCTCATGTTCCTTAACGCAAGAGGGACCCAGAAAGCCCTTCGTCAAAACTTTAACCTTTCCCTCTTTGTCCACCTCTACTACAACTGACTCATAACTAGACATAGACACCACCAGCCCGAATTCCACGAACTAACACGCTTTTATTCTGCAACGGAATCTGACTCGCTTGATAACCCATCCTCCGCATAGCCATAGCAACCGCCTGAACATAATACTGTTGCTGAAACAACGCCTTAAACTGTTCAAGTTTTATTGGCGCCGAAAAGTCGTCGCCAGCAATTCTGCACTCTCCCGTCTCGGTCTTTTCAGCTATAAAAAAACCGTATGGTCCCCACGAAATCATGACGCCTCCAACCCCGTAAGCCCGCACGTTTCCACCGTAAGTCCTCTGTAAAGCGTCTAAAGTTGCTTTCACAATCTCCTCGTTTAAGGTCTTGATTTCAACTTTGCAACGTCTAATTTGGCTCATGTATAACACCCAAGAAAGACGGGAGGAAACTATGCAATGTGAGGCATTTCTTCTTTTCCTTTCTCTGTTGCCACCGCTTTTGCCATTGCTCTTACCCTTGTCGTCTCTTCTATTTCTTGTGTCTTTTCTTTTACACTCTTCAAAAAGTCTTTATCGTCTGTGTATTTTTCCGCTAACCCGACATACCTTTCGAGCGTTTTGTTTCGTTCTTGCAAGTCTATGTTGAAACTGTTTAATGCCTCTCTAAAGTGCCTCATTGAAACTTCGCTTGCTCCCTCATTGAAGGCTTTCCGAGCCGCCCGCAAGACTAACTCTTCAATCTCTGCTCCGCTATAATACTTCGTTTCGTTGGCTAATCCCTCGAATTTTACGTCTGATGCTAAAGGAACTTTTCTCTGCACACTTGTATGAACTATGAAAATCTGTTTTCGTGCTTCCACGTCGGGGAACATTAGCGGTATTTTCCTATCTAATCTCCCTGCTCTCAACATAGCCGCATCTAAGAAGTCAGGTTCGTTTGTTGTCCCTACTACGATTGCTTTTCGTCTATCGTCCCCAAGCCATTCTAACAAGGTGCTGAAAAGCCTGCGAGTTACGCCTGAGTCCAACGAAGTATCTGTTCTATGCCCCAGCCTATCCATTTCGTCCATGAAAACAATAGCTGGCGCCACCTCTTCGATCAGGTCAATAGCCGACCTTATTCTTTGCTCTGTTTCACCTACAAGGCTTCGCATGATGTTTTCTAGTCGCAACTCAATAAAGGGCAGTTTCAACTCGTAAGCCAATGTTTTCGCCAATAACGATTTTCCAGTTCCCGGTGGTCCAAAGAACAGAACTCCACGAGGCGGGCGAATGCCCATCTTTCGTGCACGTTCTGAGTCTTTGAGAACATTTATTATTTCCTTGGTGATGAACTCTTTTGTTCCTTCATAGCCCCCAACTGCTTCGAAGCCGAAACGTGGTTGCATGATTTCTAAGATTCCGCTTTTCTTCACGATTCCTGCTTTAAATTCTGAGATGTAACCTACGTCGAATCGTTTATGCTTGAAAAAGGACTCAAGCAAAGCTGATTCGCAATCATGTAGATTAAGACCAGCCATCGCATCTATCAATTGCATGTCCACCCTCAGACTTTTCTTAGGCACACCGAATACCTCTGTGATGTCTTTTGCCACCTTTTCAGCCACAGACTTTCTTTCTTCGGCGGACGATAGAGGAATCCTAACAATCGCAACCAAACTCTTCGTATAGTCATCAAGAACCTTGTCCGCTTGGTCTACAAAGATGAAAATTGCACTACCGTTCTCATAGATTTGGCTCTGAACAGCCCAACTCCGAAGAGCGTTAATAAGGGTTGGATTTCTGTCCGTTATGTTCTTCACAATGAAAACCGTGCTAACTTTCTTCTCTTTCAGATGAACATCCGCATACTGTAGAACACTAACAACGTCTAATCCACCGAAAGGCATCTGTTCCTCAACCTTAATCTTGCTACCATCCCCGCCAGTTAACCCCTCCCATGGATCATAAATCAGGATTTTCATCGTCTCTTCAAAGCCAAAGGTCTTCTTTGCCTCAGCCTCCTTCAGCATAGTAATGAACGAGCGCAGACGAATAATGTCCGATGTTTCTAAAACAATCACTGTCGAATATTGACTTTTTCGTTTTCGAGATGCTTCTTCAATCCACGACATCTTTTCACCCATGAAAAAACATTGAAACCGTTGCATATAAAATGTTATTGGGGTCTGCACGAAGCCGCTGTATTGAGAAAGGAGATGGGAAATCGTTCCCGTCTGGCAAAGAACGATTCCCCATCCATAATTGGTTCGTGCAGACCTTTCCACCTTATTGCATACTAAAACTCTAAGAGTCTTTTCGACGCTATAATTATTTTGGGGTCTGCACGAAGGCTGAGAAGAGAAAGGAAAAGAGGAGCGAGTCCCCTTTTCTGAAACTCTTAGAAAGGAGTTTCACTCTGCTTCGTGCAGACCTTTCCAAAGTTTAAGATTGGCACCCAAAAATAGGCTTCTCCAATTCAATGAAGAAGTTGCCAAATGTTGTTTGCTCCAGAGACTAAGCGAAAAACTACAACGCCCCAGACAAATACGTAGGCGACGCCTAGAGCGATTAAGTATCTCCGTCTTGGGCTTTCCATAGTTTTTCTTTCTGTGTATGCCAACAGCCCTATTATTGCGGCGTGGAAGAGAAAGTAAATCGTCCAAAAGATTCCCTTTCCAAGTCTGTAATATAAGAAATTAGTCTCGAAAAACACTGTTATAACTGTCACGTCGTCGCTGGTTAGCTTGCTCCCGATGGCTCCAAGAATTTCAGTAGTTGCGAAGTCAAAGAATATGCCTAAAACAAAGAATACGATAGTCCATTTCAATAACTTAGTCATCTTTCGTTCTCCGTTTTATTTAGATTCTTGTAATGCTTTGAATAATGCTTTAACCCTTGCTGTCGTTAAGTCTTCTTCTTTTATAGATTCTTGCTGGATCCTCTTAGCCACTACTTCTTCGTTAAACACAACCTCGCTACCATGAACCTCTCTGACAACCTCGTTGTTTTGCAGTCTCTCCTCAACCTTTCTAGTGTGCTTGCACGACTTCTCAGAGAGTGGTTTGCGGGCGTAAACCCACGCCGGGCAGTCACATGACAAAGAATCTTTCTTGAACCCCCTGAAATCTCTAAGCCAAAGTCTAACATGATACTCTACGCCAGGTCTAGACTCGCTTGGCTCGGTCCATTCTCGATAATCGAGACCGTTAATGCTGATCATTCTAAACACCCATAAAAAAAGCAATTAGTTGTATTTTCTTCCCCACTTCACTTCGGCTCCTCTTGTTCCTCTTCGGCTCATTTCTTCGTTGATAATTGGATGCTCTTTTCTGTATTTTTTCCTCGCCCACTCTCTCTGCCGTTTACGTTTTCTTTCTTTTTGTTCTTCCTCTGTTAATGACCAAATTTTGATACGAGAATAAAGTTTTTCTGGATGTTTAAGCAACTTTCGTGCATATTCAGGATGGGTTCGATAGTATTTCTTCCGATACCTTCTTTCCCACTCCCTCTGGTCATACTTTGCACTTTTACCTGGATGCCCCACAATACTGTATGGTCTCCACATTTTTGTTGAGGCGAAGAACTCTTTAGCTTTCTCCAGAACTTCAAACCTTACAAGCTTAGGGGTAAATCTTCCACAAATCCCCTCTAATACGTCAGGAATGATTCTTCCTTCACACATTCTTATATTGCCCAAAGTTTTTAGATGAATACATACGTGACATACCTGATTTGCGAATTTTCTCTTCCATCGAATTAGCGTTCCCGTACATGGTTTTTTTCCAAGGACAGATTTACATGTAATCTGCGTTCCTCTGATTGAAGCACCATAATGATAAGCCATTAACGCTATGCTTATCATCTGGTCACTTGCCATCTGCCAATGAAAGAACCGATGAGAACCTTTACTCTCCCGATAATATATGCGTCGTTTTATCCCTTTACGAAGTTGATTCTGGTTTTCCCAGGGCACTTAATCACCCAAGAGACATCCTCAGTCTCTAACTGAGGTCTCTATAATTTGGCTTTGGCTGTACTTGAATTCTGGCTCCTCTTCTTCGTGTTTGCTTATTTCTTCCTCTGTTAAACCGTTAGGATAGTCGTTTCCCTTAGTCCACTCTTTAAGACTTTCTTCTGCTTTCTTTCTGTCTGTCCAGACTTCGACATTTTCTACAATGAGTTCAAAAGCCTTTATCAACACATACACTTTCTTTTCTTCGGGCATTTCGGTTCACCCAAAAATTAGGCGCCTAACCTCGCCAATAATCTTTTGGTATCAGCTTTCTAACTTCAGGGTCTATGCTTGGGTTGATTGAGGCGTCACCAATTCCCCAAATGAACACGTTGGCTGTCGGGTATAACCTCTTGAAAGTTGCGAAAGCTATCACCATTTGGTTAAAGATTGTTGTTCCAGGTTCTTTTTCTGCTTTTACCCACAGGTCAAGAATCACCGTGTTGTAGTCTTTTTCTGGAGAAACAGCCATTACGTCGTAGTTTTCTATATGCAGTTTTTCACTGAGTGGCAATAGTGGCGTAATTAATTTTATAACGTCGGGGTTGATTTCCACTACATCAATGTCTGTAACTACCTCGTTTTCAATGAGTGCGTGAACGATTAATCCGAGTCCTAATCCACCAACTAAGACTTTTCCTTTGCTGTGTTTGGCGAGTTCTTTCATGCCCAACCAGTGAAGAGGATCATCAAGCATGACCACCTGCCCGCCTATTTTAAGATTGGTAACTTCTATCGGATTCGTCACTTGATAGAAAGCATAACCGCAAACACCTTCCATTCGGTAAACGCCTCTACCCTGTCGTCTGCGACTTATCTCAGCAACGCCTACCTTTGTGAGAGGGTATTTCGTTGCGGGAGTTTCCCAACGGTCTATTTTTAAAGTGTATGGAAGTTCCATAGCTTTTCTGCCCATTTATTGCACCCAAAAAAAGAGGAACTTTGGAGCAACTGCTACTTTGGTTTCTCTTCATGTTTTGCTAGGGCTTTTTCAAACATCTCCTTTGTAATTGGAATCTTAGCCTTAACTACAGGTTTTTCCTCTGGAAGAAATTTTATTTTCCTAGCAGTACAGGTTAGAACCATGTGGTCTTCTTTTTCAAGCCAATTCCTCAATAAGTCACAGACAACTTCCTCTTTTGTAGTGCGATATTGCTTCTCTCCCCAAGCCTCAACGTCTTCATCAAAACGTAAGAAAAATACGTAAGCAGGTTTGTTTTCAAATTTTTCTTTGAAACCTCGTAAATCAACTTGCTTGAATGCTTGCAGAAATCGCCTATCTTCAACAAAAAGTTCATCTTGGTCAATTTTTTCAACTCTGCAAACCTCGAACTCTTCAGGTAAACCATAGTTAGTCCAGTCAAAATCGGGGTCGTCACCTAAAAAAGCTGGAGGCAAATCTGCGCTAAGCATCATACGAACTTCATACTTAAACCCCGCCGTAACATAAGGATGCTCTTCTATGCGAATTTCACCGATTTTTTCTTTACCTTCTTTTGCCATCAATCTACACCCAAAAAGGTTTTATTTCTTTCCAAGCATCTTAATTGGAGATTTAGAATCTATTAACCCCTTACCACAAGCTATCATCCCTAATGGCAAGCCCATTACCCACCGACAATTGATACAACCATCATCTTCGTATCCTTGCCCACATTCTCTGCCCTTATAATGGTAATAATCCCTAACTTTCCCCGTTCTAAATGCTTTCTGTTTGTCTTCTTTTGTCATCGTCACACCCAAAAAAAGGAGAGGGTTTACTCATCCACCTCTATTCGTGGCGCCATGAAGCTTACAACTCTGCTATCGGTCAGGGCGTCTACTACGTGTGTTATTCTCAGAGGCATGTCTTTGCTCCACTCGAACACAACCGTTTCGCTCAAGTCTTTCCGAATCATGGATTTTAGATAGCTGAGGCTATAAACTGACCTGTTATCTCCGTTCCCTTCTACCTCGATAACCACACCCTCACCGTCAGGCTTGCCAGAAGAGTATTTGTTTTTTGCACTCGCATAATCACCTGCTCCTTTCACTATAAATTGTTCACAGTCTGCTTCAAATGAAACGGCTTCACAAGCATTGCCCAAATCTTCCAGATCGGTACAGAACTCCACTGCTTTTGCCCGAACCTTTGCTGTGTAGCTTATTTTAGGTTCCGGTGGAAGTTCTTCTTTTTCAACCTCAAGCATCGGTATCTTTCTCTCTCGCTCTCTTGAGTCAACCAAAGTTATAATGAACTTTGCGTCTTTCCCATCCACGAAGGCTTTAATTGAAGTCTCTTTACTGAGGTGTTTCATCTGTTTCAACACTTCTTCAATGTTGACCAAGAGAAAGCCCTCTGTGTGAACGTGGAATTCTTGGAAGCTTCTTTTGCTTAGACAGTAGTCAACCATTGCAACTCGACTTGGGTCCATTTGGCGAATAAGAATTCCCTCGTTCTTTATCTCGAAAAGAGCCTCATTCACGCAATCGCTGATAGCCCAGAGCAGTTTTTTAAAGAGTTGAGCATTTTCAAACGTAAAGTTTGCTACAGCGTTTAGTCGAAGCCTTTCCAGATGCTCTTTTTCGTCACAAGCCTTACATTGGAACCCTTCGTAAGCTCCTGAAGCCTTTGACTGCTCTTTCTCGCATGTGCGACATTTGAATTTTATACATCGGTTGCATACAAAACCTTTTTCTGTCTGCTCGCCTTCCCAAGATGCCGTCACTTCTTTTCCGCACTTGCAACATTTGTACATTTTTGGCTTTGGAGATTCTGGCGGTGTTGCAGGCTCCGTTATTGGCTCTGTTGCTGTAGTCTGACTTTCATTTTGTTGTTCTGCCAAAGTCTTCACCCAATAAAAAAAAGAAAAAACTAACTTATTTTTGGTCTTCATGGACTATTATGATTATTTTTGTTCTTCATGGACTATTATGATTAGTCCCTCTTTTTGGGAGAGTACGACGAACCACTCTAAGTATTCTGGGTCTGGGTCGCCTAATGAAGTGCTAAAAGGAATGACCGTGAAGTATCTTCGAAGGTTCTCTCTCAGCGTTTTAGAGTCGTCCCAATGAAACTTTGGGTCGCTTCTCAGGTCTTCCGCAAATTTTGTAGAGTCAACGATAGAAAGTTGTGTGTAGCCTTCAATTTCTCCCTTTTTCAACGACGCAAATAAGTTCCTCATCATTTACACCCACCATAAAAAAGAAGGGAATTATAGGTTATGGGCTTCTTATCACTTCAGCTTTAACTTCGTTCTCGTTCAGCCGAATGGCTTGTCCTTTATGTTCCTCGCTTTTCGTTTTTATTGGCGGGTCAACCGTGACATGGATGTATCTTCGCTTATCCTCTTCCTCAATTTTCCAACTTACCTTCGCCTTCATGTTCATCGTTATTGGATAAGGCTCTCTAGTGATTTTTCCTTCCTTGTCCAGCAAAGCGATGTGAACAACGCCTTTCGGCAACACCTTTTCTGCTTGTTCAACAGATACATGGTGCCATCCTTCATTCAACTGTTTTTGATATAGCCCCGTCAATTCGTCGCATAGGCTTTCGAGCATTTCATCGAGCCTCTTCTCTGAGGTGACGTAGCCACGATTGTTCAACCTTGACAAAAGAGTTTTTGGATCTAACCAAACCCCGTCCAAATCATCTTTGACTTGCTTTTGTAACCATGCCCAAACAAGAGGAACTTTAACGATTTCCTCTAGTTCTTGCTCAAAGAAGCTTTCAATGTTTCCTTTTTCAAAATCAGTTGCTCTCTGCGGAACACCATAAAACTCGATTTCATCTTGCACATTTCTTTCCTTTCTGAGTTCCTTCACGCATTCAGATGCTAAGATTGCCATCCAGATTTTCCGCATCTCTTCAATCCAACGCTCTTTCCATTTTTCAGTCATGCGTTTACACCCAAAATTGGTGATTTCAAATTAGCACCAAAAGAACAAGACAATACAATGACACAGTGTCATTGTCTTTACTTTCTCTCTTTCCTTAATTTTTCGACTTCTTGTCTCAATTTTCCAATGTCTTTTCGCATGGACGCCATTTCCATCTTAGGGTCAATTCCAACCCCATACAAATGCAACTCCGTTCCAAACTCGTGATGGATTCTTGTGTTGGAGATGGCGCCCTTAAGCTTCCTTCTATCAACCTCGTTTCCAAAAACAAACATCACGACGGTCCCATCGTCGAAAACCTCAAACCACAAACCTCTATCCACGTAGTATCGCCTTTCAAGTTCCGGCAAACAAGGCACCCAAAAATGTTTTTAGCGTTATGCCCTCTTATGTCTTTCTCAGTTTTATTTTATGGCGGCGGTGGTGGTGGCAGACTCGGCAGGCTCGTTTTTCGGATATAGTAGCCCCATGAAAAGAGTCCGATGAGCAACGGAATCAATGACAGTGCAAACTCGTACATACACACAGTCATCGTGTAAAGGTAAACTTTTAGTCCTTCATTGTTAAACTCAGAAATTGGTATGAAGCCGAATGTATTTGTAACGAAAACCATAGTTGCCAAAGACACAATCATACTTCCAACCGCCGACCAGCCTAATGCTGTGCCCAGCAGACGCCAATATTCCGCTTTCAAGGTTAACACCCATACATGGCGGAGTGCAGGGGAATCGAACCCCTGTCGCATGGTCACTGCTTAAAGGCTAGTAGCAAGATGTCTTCCCACGTCATGCCCAGATACTTCATACACCAGTGGACTGACCTATGGCATAGTCCACAAAGTAGCACATACTTATCTCTGTTTGCCTCTATCTCCCTTTTTAGTTCTTTAAGTCCCATCTGTGGCAGTTCTTTATGATTAGTTCCATCTTTTCGATGAATCTTCATTAGCGTGGTGTATGAGATATTGCAGAAGAAGCATTGTTTACCAAATGCGTCTTCCAACATCTTTCTTTTCTTCGCTCTATATCTTTCGCCCGCTTGTTTGATTTGTTTTTTTCTTTGGTCGGGTCTAAGAATGGGCTTAGTTCTTGTCGTCAAACCGTGTCTCTTTCTCCTTGCCCATTCTCGTTTATATGTTCGCTTCTTTTCTACATCCTTAAAGGGCATATGTTTCTACCATGAAGTGGATGTGGGTTCGACATATTACGCCTTTAATAGACAGCCAAACATCAATGCCACTAGACCAGCACTCCACCCAAAAAATAGGAAAAAGCCGGATGTTTAAGTTTTGCTTGCGTTTCTTTCAAGTTCTTCTTCTGTGACGTAGCGGTATTCATTGCCCTCTTGCTTGAAACATCGTTTCATTATCATTTCGCAAAAGTCAGGGTTTAACTCGATGGCTATACTATTTCTTTTCAAGCGTTGTGCAACATCCATTACCGTTCCCGAACCCGCAAAAGGATCTAACACGGTGTCGCCTTCGTTTGAGCCTAAAGCTATGATGTAGGTGGCAAGTTCCACGGGGAACGTTGCTATTCCTGACCTGTCCCAAATATCACCTTCGCCCTGTTCTATATCTACCTTTCTTGGGTTGACGATTTCCCATACGTCACCTTCTGGGACATTAAACTTATTGAAAGTGTAGCCCTGTCCCTTAGCAAGTATGAAAATAGGTTCATAGTGGTGATCCGAGATGTTCCCCTTGTACAGTTCTCTCCTGCCTCGATCCATCCATATTATTGTCCCAATAAGTTTGAAGCCTATTTGCCGTAAGATAGGTATGCAGTCCCATGCTGAGAAGTTCAGAAACCCTTCCTCTCGTTTAGCGTTGTCGATGTTTAATAGGAACAGTCCCGTTGGTTTCAAGACTCGGAAGCATTGACGAAAGACTTCGGTCAAATCCTTAATATACTGTTCAAGACTTCCCCTCGTTCCCACTTCTTCTTGAAGATGCCCGTATTGAAACAAACGGAAGTAGGGCGGACTTGTAAAGATTAGTTGTATGCTTTCTGATTTGATGTAAAACAACACCTTACGACAGTCGCCTTGAAGTAGTAAGTAGTGCGGTTTGGAACTTTGTCGAGACAAGCTATTGAGCCTCTCATAGTTAACTCTCATGTCAGTCTTTGTCAATCTACGAAGACCACTATGAAAATGGCGCCCCATATTATCATCCTCTCTTACAAAGTTTTTTCAGTTCAAGTAGTTCCTCAGCAGGAAGTGGCTCTAATTCCCCAAGAACCCATTGTAAAGTTTGAACGGAGAAAGAAACTGCAATCCAGTCTGGAATGTTGCTCTTCTCAGAGAGTTTAAGCCGATTCCATTCTTTCAACAGTTTCTCTTTCATAGCCACTATTTGCTTTGCATTTTTCATTTGAACCATCCCAACATCTTTTCATGCTTTCACAGTAAGCAGTAGTCATCTCTAACCCTTGATAGCATGAAGCACATTTCCGCAACTTCTCTTCAAAAGCCTCAGTAGACGAACCAAAACGCCAAACACAACTCTTAAAAATAGGATGCGAATCCTCAGATGCCCCTTTCTTACTTTTCTTATTCATCAGCAATTACACCCAAAACAGAAAAAGGAAAATCAGGTTTCCACAGCGTCTTTTTCGTGTGGTTTACCTCTCGCACATTCATGACAATGCGCTCTAGGAAGTCTGCTATAGTCAACTTTGTATTCTTGCCCTTTTGCTTTCGTCTCTTTTGCTTCTTTAAGCATTTCGTTGAAGATAATTTCTAATGTTGTAGCTAACACAACAGAGTAGGGACCATGAAACTCGTATTTTCTGTGTCCACATCCCAAAGTAAATATGTAATGTTTTGGATGTCCTCGTCTAGTTTTTTCATCGCTTATTTTGTATGCAATCACATGATGGAAATGACGTTTGCCTCTAAGTGGCATTAAATCACCCAACGAGAGAAAAAAAGGGGATTTTGCGTCTTTAAGCCAGTCAATTTAAGAGGCGGTCGATAAATCTGGGCAGATCCGGAACAGGTTCTCCTTCTAGGCTTAACTGTTTGCTATATGCTCTCACTATGAAGGGTTGGCGTAAAGTCCACTTTTTAACCTCAGTCATGACTCGCTTCTTCTTCACTAACTTTACTTCGCCACACCCCCTCGTTTCCACTGCAAACGCTCCGTCGACCAATTTACACTCGCTACACAATTGGTAATCTCTGAAAGGCATAAGAAGGCAACATTTTCCGCATGGAGGGTTGAACCTTTTAATCCCTCTAGAAACTAAGAACCACGTATATACAAATCGAGGGGTGACAGGGATTTTTTCCTTTTCAACACCTTCACCATTTGGGAACTTAACCAAAGTCACCGTCGCCGAACTGTTGACTAAGTGAACCTTGTGCCTCTGAAAGTCTTTGACAACTCGCACATCCCTACCCAGATCAATTTCTTTGTCTCCAAGCCGAAGATAGAATCGCTTTAGCACCGCAATTTTAGGCTCTATTGCCCTCTCCAAAGGAAACGCACCCAAAAAAACGTAGATGCTGTTATTGATAGACTTGAAACAAACAGAACTCCTTCGAGCCATACGTTTTTGCCAGATGCTCTATTAGTTTGCTTGTTTCCGATACGTGTATTTCTCCACGATAGAAATCGTATTTCGGTCCAAGCCTCTCTAGTGCGTCACCGCCATCAATTATTACGTAGTCGTCTCCAAGACCCTCAACCCTCTCCCAGTCTGTAGGGGGAAGAGACTTTGGCTTTTTGAATTCGCTTCCTTTCGGAATTCCAATAAGGACATACAGCATTGTCATCTCACAAAACACCCATGCTCTTCGTTTTCCTCTCACAAAACTTTTTAAGCAGTAAAAAACTATTTTACTCTGCGAGGATTTCACCTATGCTCAAAGATTTAGTCATTGACGTGCATTATCACTGTTCACGAAAACCCGATGGTCAAACGCAATGTGAAGTTGATTTTAATGGCGAGAAATTTGTTTGCACCGTAACTCCAGAGGATAAAATCGTTTGCCACCCTGCATCCGAAAAAGTCACCGTTTAACTTCGCCCCAAATCACATCGTTGGACAAACTGCATCTTTGTACTGGTCAATTTCCTGCCTAAAATCTTTCACTACGGAACGGCGAGTAAAAAACTTCGTCGGCTTTCGAGTAACTTCTTGACCGCACACAAACATAACGACGGAACGGTCTTCTCCTTTCTCCCACCTCATATCTGGATAAGCGTCAACATATACTCGCTTTGGCGCCATTAAGCCACCCAACAATAAAAAAGAAGGATGCTTTATATTAGTCTATCAGTAAACCGCAGAACTCTTTACCTTTCTGATCCTTGAACCGCACAAAGACGTTGCCCGTGTCCTCTGATTGCCGCATCTCAAGAACAGCGTGTTTCGCTACTGTAGCAAATCCCTCTATAAGCCTCACTCTGAACTGCGGTTTATTCGGAATGGCTATTCGCTTCGCCATATTCCAAGCTCCCATCAAAAACACCCAAAAATGAAAGGGATTTTATTGTTTTCCTTGCGTTTTCTTACTCTCTACGAAGCCCTTGATTTCTCCTATTATTCCTTTTAGATACCTAAGTCCCGGATGGACGCTATAAAGGTCTATTGTAATGAGCTTTTCCTTCAGGTTTACTTTATGAGCTATATCGTGAAATCGATATGGTCCAATAGTGACACGCACTTCAAAGTCTGGAAAGGCTTTAGCTACTTTTTCTGCTACTTCAACCTCTCCTCGGTTAAAGATTGGTTTGCCATCCACTCCGCACTCAAACCAGCCATTAGTATTCCGAATTCTTGCAAATGTTTCATCACCAATTGTTTTCATTTCGGGTTTTCCTTCCATCATTGTCACCCAAACAAAAAAAAGAATTTTACATGGTTCCTTTATGCTTCCATAGGTCTTGTCTCAGTCGGAACATTAGTTCCTCTCGTAGTTTAAAATAGATGTAATCCGTTAAGCCCTTCTCCCTGAACCACTTGAAAATGGTCTCCGACTCAACAGCCTTGTCCGCAAACTCCTTCTTAGCATCTTCTAACAGTTTTTGGTAGTCAAACACTTGGTTAACCATCTCTTTGAACATCTACCGCACCCAAAGAAAAAAAGAGAATTAAAGTTCAAAGTAGATTCGTTTGTCCGTGATTTTTGCTACTCTGACTCCACTTATCTCTTCCTCGTCTTCGAGTTTGTAAAGGACCAGCTTTATGTCGTTCAGTTCTTCTTTTGTGTCGTATTCGACATAGCCTAAGTTCCAGTCTGGCAACCCGACCACATAGATTGGTTTTCCAAGAATCTCAATAACGCTCAGCGTTTCTGGATGCCTTTTCACGTCTCTATCTAAATCCACATCTTTAACAGTTTTCATTCGCTTTAACCCCGAAAGATTTTTTTAGTCGGGACGTTTAAGAACTTTTACCACTTTAGCGTTGAAAATCGAGCCGAACAACCCAATATGGCTTATGTCTCTGATTTCGTTTCCGCAGACAGCGTAATGACCAAGAGGTAAGTCCTGAATTTCTTTCGGCAATTTGCCTAAGCTCCATGTGCTTCCGCCAAGAGGTAAACCCTCAGCAGTATCCGTTATGTACGGCTCCATCGGGTTAGGCAAGTTGTCACCTGTCTCAACAACCGCTTGCTTAGTATAAACAACGTTTCCGAACCGTTTCCTTATCCTCTTGATTTTTAACAGCTTTACTACGTGGAAAGTATTGCCCAAATTTCCGCCACCAAGCAAAGCCACCTTTTGACCTACCTTAAATCGCATGTTTAACACCCAAACAGACAGAAGTAGTAATTTTTATGTTTGATGTAGTGAACCTGACTACCGTAACAACATTGTTTTTATGGATTTTTGTACAGTATGTAGTATTACTTTTACGGTAACGTCACCCAACAGAAAAAGAGGGGTTACTTCGTTAAATCAACTTCCCAACATGAAACTGTATGTGTCTTCACCTGAGCTAAGTCTGCACCTGGAAGATGCGGGAAGTAATGGAAGTCTTGTGTTGTGCGTTTTTTGTATTTGAGGTTTGAGGCTCGGATTATCCTTTCTGGACCGCCTGATGAAGAAACAACTCTTTTATCCCACCAGGGTAGCGGACACCAATTAAACAGCACAGGGCACTCTTTCCTTGCGTGTCCTACAATGCCCTCTATAACTCCCTTTGCGCCCACAGGAATCAACGTATCATCGCTTCGAGTAACGATTACTATGTCTCCCGGCATAGGTTTTTTCTTCATAGTCATAGATTTACACCCAAACAGAAAAAGATGGAGCATTACAAGTCAAAATCGTCCCTTGACAACAAGACCCTATCGAGTTCTTGAGTTTGTTGTATGGCGCCTAACTAGATATGCTCATAAATCACCTTCACGTAACTGATAGGCTACCATAGGAAACCTTTTTGTAGCATCTGCTTCATCTCTTCTTTACATCGGCGGCACTCATCTTTGAACTCTTCTGGACTTTTGAATTCGTCCATCCAGTCGCATTTGACTTCGCCGTTGCTGTTCTTTGTTAAGCAACAGACAAAATCTGGATCAGCCGTAAGCGTTTTGCAAACTAACTCTTTCACTCCTTTCAAAAGGCGTTCACGTAAACAAGTCAATAATGACACCCAAACGGCTGATGGTTGGGCTTCGTTGCCGGCTCCCTACTGGGTATGCCCTGTTACTGACGCAACTTCTTTTAACGCTCACTATTTCCCTAACCATCACCCAAACAGAAAAAATTTCTATATCAACCAAATTAACAGTTTTTCGAGAGTTTCAGACGTGTGGCGAATACCTCTGACCATATATTTGTTAATCCATGCTGTCTGTTTAAATCCACATTTAGAACACTGATACACCAATTCGTTTATGGCTCGCCTTTCCTTTAGAATGAAAATTCTCGATTTATGGCAGGCTGGACAACGCATACGCCTTGTCTCTGGAACCTCTATTTCAGCTAGTGCATAAACTTTCATACGTCTTTTTCACCCAACAGAAAAAAATGGATTTATGCAAAAAGTTGCACAGCATTTTTTAGTCTTTGAATGTGCTTAATATTCTTGAATGTCGCTGAACCCGTCACTAGGATTATTGAAGCGTATTCTTTTCCATGAACAAAGAGCGTAATCCCGTCTTTTTCGGGATCAATTTCCAAAACTTTAAGAGGTTCTTCTTCTTTTTTCTTCCAGCCTACATGAATTTCCTTTATGCCTAAATGAATGGCTACTGTTTCTGGTTTACCTCTCCACAGCGTCTTAATTGCTTGTGCTTCTTTATATGTTGACATTTAACTTTTCACCCAATAATAAAAAAGGTTAGGTTCTTAAGTTAAAAATTTTTGTTCCTTCACGTCTGAAATCTTGCAACCGAAACTTCCCCATCTTCCAAGAATCTGTCCCTTGAAAAATTGTGTAGAACGTTTGAGATGATCCGGGTCCTCATAACGAATTGTATGTCTCATACGAACCTTTACAGGCTTATCGGACATTATCGAGACTACTACGTCTCCACTGTATCTGAACATCTCTAAAATCTCAGTTAACCGTAAAGTTTCAGAAATTTCAACAGTATATACAAATTGTTTTTCCTTCATTTTGTCGCCTCACCCAACAAGAAAAAAATGGAAAAATTATTCGACCATAAGCACCTTATCAACTACCCGTTGCTTCACAATCGAAGCGGAATCTGCAAGAATCGAAAACATCATGTTTAGCTCTTCTTGTCTCATCGGTTTTTTCTCCAGAACTCTTAAGGCTACTTCAATTGAGGCAAGGATGTCTTTTGTCGTCATTTCTCGCCACCATTTTGCCGAAATTGGGGGCATTGGCATTTTTCAGTTTCACCCCAAGAAGAATTATTCTTCCATTACTTCGTATTCTCCTTTTAGGAGTGTTGGTTTAACTCCCGGAGCAGGGTGTTTAAGAATGACGCCGTTTTCTGTTACTTTTGCAACTTCGTAGACTCCGCCGACTTGCACCAACCAATTTTTGCAACCTTCTAGAACCTTAACCTTCATTGTTTTCTCACCCAATACATAAAGAAAAGGGAATGTTGACAAGTTCGTAGTTTCCAGATATCCAGCCCCATGCTGTTGCCCATTGAACTCTCCATATTTTTCTGAACATGCTTGGAGGGACATTCTTCAAGCAACGGATTTCCATAGTTGTATCTTTCAACGTTTTGAAAGGCTCTATTTCGGGGTCTGTTATGGCTAGTTGTTTAACTTTTTCCACCACCTCTTTCCAAAATTTCGTGTCTTCTCTTCGTAGGAAATTTCTTGGGATTTCCACCTGTAAAACGTATGATTTCTCTCCGTTTCGCTGACACGCAATTTGTGAGACGATCCCATATTCCCGTCCTGGAAAAAGTTTCTCCTCAAACTCTTTTGCAGAGAAGTCACCGTATCTTCGAGACAGTAGCCAGTTAAACATATTGCGTCTTATCTGAGCTTTAATTTCACAGCCCTGGTGAGAGTAGCCAACAGCCGTTCCTAAGTTTATGCTCATGTGTAAATGTGGTTCTATGGTTTTTTCGTAGTCATACTCATATATCCAAACCCACTCTGGAACATCCTCTCTCGTGACCCCAAATTCTCCATTCAGAACTTCATCAATCATCTGCATTTTAGTGCCTGCTCCTTTAAGCCCAGCCCTAATTAGCAAGCCTTCCTTGAGAACCTTCTCAAGTGGCGCCCGTGTTCCGTGATACAGAATAACCTTTTCAGCTTTTTCGTCAATTGTTATTTCGGCATTATGACAATCAAGAATGTGAGCGTTGACCTTATTGTTGAACTCCAACTCATTAAATG
>Ga0315310_10000085_pt1 | contig 62969 bp, 66 predicted proteins | sample TDP5_MG_FD_203630 | JGI IMG/M metagenome (GOLD analysis project Ga0315310, IMG submission 203630) | Freshwater sediment microbial communities from Lake Towuti, South Sulawesi, Indonesia - TDP5 | ecosystem: Environmental > Aquatic > Freshwater > Lake > Sediment | place: Indonesia: South Sulawesi...
ACCTGTCAGGCACGGACTACAGCATAGGCTTCGACACTGCTGTTGCCATAGCCACAGATGCAATCGACAGACTGCGCACCACTGCTGAAGCGCATCACAGAATAGTCATCGTCGAAGTCATGGGTAGAAACACGGGCTGGATAGCCCTTCAAGCTGGGCTGGCAGGCGGCGCAAACTTAACATTAATTCCAGAGTTTCCGTTGGGCTTGAATCAAGTATATGATCTCCTAAAGAAGCGCCAAAAAAACGGCAAAGCATACAGCATCATAGCAGTGGCTGAAGGCGCCAAAGTCCTCAAAGAAAAAGAACAAATAATCATGGCCAGCGAAGAAAAGGACGAGTTTGGGCACCCTCGGTTGGGCGGAATCAGCCGTGTTCTAGAGGGCCTGATACAGGAGAATATAGGTTTGGAGGTAAGGTCTGTCATTCTTGGGCATCTGCAACGTGGAGGTTCACCCACAGCGTTCGACAGAATTCTAGCCATGCGATTGGCAACAAAGGCTGTCGAGTTGATTCTAGACAGAAGATGGGGGGAGATGGCTAGCTTCAAAGCCTGCGACGTAGTTTCTGTAGCCTTGAAAGAAGCGCTAAAAGAGCGAAAGAGCGTGCCCCAAGAGCTTTACGAAATGGCAAAAACGTTTTTCAGATAGGAATCTACACTTGCCCTGTTTTCTCTTGCAAGGGCAAGAATGAAGCTTTCACTTCTTGTATTCCTCTCATACCTCGGATTCTGCCCATCAACTCCAACACTCGTTCGTAGTGCCCTTCGGCTATGAAAACCTCAAGGCAGTACTGCTGGTCGACGTGCCTGTGAAAATTCTCAACCACAATGTCGTCGAACTCATGCCTAACCTCGCTCATACGCAAGTCCACATCTCTTCTTGCGTATTCGCACGTGATCATCATGGTGGCAGCCACGGTTCCTGTTTCCAGTTTGGCAACTTCTGCCTCAGCGATTAGGCTCCTGATCGCGTCGCGGAACGCTTCTGACCTACTGTAGTATCCGCGTGCCTTGATGAACTGGTCGAATTTTCTCAGAAGGTCAGCCGGCAAGGTTATGCTTATGACGGTCATAGCAAGACCTCGATATTAATTCAGATCTATACTTGTATTAATGCATTAATATTGTTTGCGTTGTTTCTAGCACTAAGTTAATATCGATTCCCAACAACATTGAGCTTGTCGATGAAGTCAATGAAAAATCAGAGCGTAGCCGTTGGGGAAGACGAATTCGGAAGCGAAGAGTGCAGACCGTGGCTTTATCTTGCCTTTGCTCTAGCTCTAACTATGATCTTTTCCACTCTCCTAGACTGGTTTGCGGGAGGTTTTCCTTTGGGTTTCACCTTGGCTTTAACCGGCGAGCCTGCAGTAGCTTCAAGGCTTCTTTATCGGATTGTTGTCGTCGCCATAGCTGCTTATGTTGGATACGTTGGACTGAAAGAGCTGATAGTAGACAAGCGTTTTTCAGTCGAATTCCTGATGTCAGTCGCAGCTGTGGGGGCCACATACCTAGGGTATCTTTTTGAAGCCACAACCGTGTTGCTGCTCTATTCTTTGGCAGAATACTTCGAACACTACATCGAAGACAGAGCGCGAAAAACCGTAGAGAAACTTTCAACCTACATGCCTGAGAACGCGAGTATCTTGGAAGACAGCGTCGAAACGACTGTAAATGTGAAGCAAGTGAAAGCGGGGCAAACCATTGTGGTTAGGCCTGGTGAAAGAATTCCGTTAGACGGTATGGTCAAGACAGGGGCATCATCAGTAGATCAGTCTTTGGTGACGGGCGAATCAGCTCCAATCTGCAAGAAGGAAGGAGATGCTGTCTTTGCTGGCACCCTCAACACGGATGGCTTGCTCATTATCCAAGTCGCCAAGGAAACAGGCGACACACTAGTTTCAAGAATCGCAGATCTAGTAAGGGAATCAAGGAGAAGGAAAGCATCTATGGAGCGACTTGCCGATAGGTTTGCGCGGTTCTACGTGCCGATTGTGGTTGGGCTATCCGTGTTTGTGGCTTTCGGCATGCCTTACATCGTGAGTGAGGTGTCTCAACCATGGATTTACCGCTCTCTCATACTACTTGTGGTCTCTTGTCCTAGTGCGTTTGTTCTATCTGTGCCGGCAACTTTCTTCACAGCCATAGCAACAGCCGCGGGAAAAGGTGCCATAATCAAAGGCGGCGTCTACGTTGAAAAAATGGCCACGGTCAGAACTGTTGTATTTGATAAAACTGGCACACTGACACTGGGTCAACCTGCTGTTCGCGAAGTTAACTGCTTGAATCAGGCAAATGATCAAAGAGCGCTCATGTACGCCGCAGCATTGGAGCGATATTCTAACCATCCGCTCGCGCAAGGTTTTGTGAGAAAGGCAAGTGAAAGCAACTGCAAATACGACCCGCTTGAGGTCAAAGATGTCAAGGAGATGCCTGGCAAAGGCATTGCGGGGTATGTGGGTGGTTGCCGCGTGTCTGTGGGCAACGCTGAATTCATGAAGGAAGAAGGCGTAGACATGACATCGATCAGCGCATTTGAGAATGACAAGCATATCAGAGTCTACGTCTCTATTGATCAGTGTGCGCCGGGCTCATTCTGCCTTGTTGATCAGGTTAGGAATGACTCTGCAGACGCTGTGAAGGAATTGAGAGACTCGGGCACTCACACTGTCATGTTGACAGGCGACAAGGCAGAAATAGCTGACGAAATCTCAAAGCGGCTTGGTGTAAACGAAACACACGCCGAACTATTACCAGAAGACAAACTCAAAATCGTTGACAGACTGAAGGCTGAAAGAGGACTAGTCGCAATGGTCGGAGACGGCGTGAACGATGCTCCGGCGCTAGCTGCCTCAGATGTGGGCATCGCCTTAGGCAGCGGCGGGGTCGATGTGGCGCTTGAATCAGCAGACATAGTTTTGGTAAAAAATGAGTTGAACAAGATTCCCTATCTGCATCGTCTTAGCAAGCAGACTGTGAAAATTGCTAAGCAGAACATTGCTGTTAGCTTGGGCGCAAAGCTGCTGCTGGGCGCGTTAGGTATTGCAGGGCTAGTTCCATTGTGGCTCACTGTTGCCACGGGAGATGACGGCGTGACTATGCTCCTATTACTCAACACACTGCGCATACCAAGACTGAAGGCGTAGATTCTAAGAAAGAACTTATTTTTGAGTCTGCTCTATCTTGTAGCCCATGCCAATTACATACTATGAGGCTCCAGACATCAAAGACCTTGTGCAACGCATAGTAACTCAGCTGGAGTTTCACCACATTGACTTGAACGGGATTTACTGCTACAGAAGTCGTGATTCAAGGTCGAAACGTACAGTAGCCCGTATCCACAACTTGAGCAAATTGTGGCAAAAAGCCCTCAATAGACCCGCCAACTATCTAATCGAAGTCATCTCTGAACGCTATGATCGATTAAGCCAAGAAGAGAAAGAGAAGGTCCTTATCCACGAGCTTCTGCACATACCAAAAGGCTTCGCGGGAGGATTCAGACCACATAAGGGCAACATAACAGGAAAGAAAATAGACCTCCTTCACCGAAGGCTTGCTACTGACTCACGATAATTTTATTAATACATATTCTAAGTTCGCAATTCTCTTAGCGAAGTTCTACGAAGAGATGTGTTGAAGTGCGCGCCTTGCTAAAGCCAGCTTTCACTCTAGCAGTTTTCATTCTTGGCGCGTTAGTTCTGCTTGCATTTACGGGCGCTACGTTTGGAGACAATGCCCACTTCACCATTGAACCTTTGAAGACGCATTCAATTACACTCAGCTTGCATGAAACTGACAGCGTTTCTGGCAGTTTTTCAGTAGTGAGCAATGACGAGACCGGAGTTAACTTCATTGTGACGGACCCTTACAACAACACAGTTTTGCAGTACGACAATGTTCTTCAGAAGAGCTTCTCATTCACTGCTGATACGGATGGAAATTATCAACTGCATTTCGGCAATTCTGTTTCCGATGTTTACAGCAAGACTGTCTCGTTGAACTATAATGTCACAAGTTATATAATGGGCATGCCTCAAGAGCAGTTTCTGCTCCTTGTTGTTGCGGCAGTTGCGGTAATTGGATTAATGCTTTATGCCGTGCTCATGCCTAAATAGAACAGATTCTACTTCTTAGCGTATTCTTCAGGCTCAACTTCTCTAACCGTTACTCCGTCTACGTTAATGATGTAGATGACATGTATGCGAGCGTTCTTAATCTCCTCTAGCGTAACAGGAGGATTCTGGTAATACAAGTCACAAAGAGTCTTAATCGCCTCCAAGTCTTTGATTTTCCTGGCTCTCGGCGGCTGAGTAAAGACAACCGGAAACTGTAGCAAGTAATGAGGAGGCAAACCTAAAGCGAACTTGCCTACATGGTAACTGTACCGAATGATTTTGCTGGCTATTCGAGCTTCAATGTACGTTTGAGGGTCAAGGGCATGCTCAGGTGGAACAAACCCTGTCTCTATCTCAACAATCAGACTACCGTAGCCTTTAGTCGCGTACAAATCGCATATCAAACCGTCATCTAACGAATGCTCAACCTTGACATCGTATCCCTTCTCAACCAAGTGTTTGGCGCAAACCAACTCCATCACTGAATGGTTGATCTTAACAACGTTCTGCCGATGCAGTTGAATCAATCCATCTTTCAATTGGGTGAGTTGCTTCACAGCGTCTTCTGACGTGCCCTGGGTAAGTCTGCTCAGCAGAAGAATGAGATCTTCCTCGAACTTCTCGTTCTTCGTCATAATTGCTTTTCCTTGCCCGCTTGTTAGGCTTCTACTCGCAATTGACTTCTAAAAATATCTGCTTAAACCTTTAGGCAAAAACAAGAGCGCAAACGATTAAAAAGCCTCAAATCCAGAACCCCAAGGTTCGCTGCGGTTTAAATACGCACCATAGAGAGCGAGTTGTCAGTCAAAACTATGGAACCGAGTTTCATCAAGTTTGTCAAAAAGCCCACACTTAATCGGGAAGAGTTAGGCAGAGACTGTGCAAACGTCTTAAATACAATTCTTAGCATTAAACTCTCCTGCCCAAGTTGAGAAGCACGCTTGGACGACCAACAAGAACGGTCATCCGTAAACGATTGTTGGCTCGCGCTCATGCGATCGCATCAAAATGAGAGCGACGCTGACGACTAGTCGCGGGTAATCGAACTTGTTGAACCGTCTGGGCTTAGACTCAACTTGGGCATTTCTATTTTGGAGAACCTGAGAGGGAAAGGGGTCTGTCCTCCATCTGCTAGTTTGGCGTTTACCCGCGCCCATTGATCATAACTTAGTTTTTCTTCTCAATATTGACTGTTCATAACGATTAATCGCTCCTCGTGTAAGTTCTCTACAAGGAACGCCGGAAAATGAAGACTCAGTGCGAGTCACGATTATGCGCAAAACTAGCAGTAGCACTAATTGCATTATTCCTAGTCATCTCATTGTACAGGACTCAAATATCATTGGGTGAGCCGACAGAATCCTCAGAATATGACAAGTATGTTCGAAGCTTTGTTAACCAACCTCCTTATGGAAATTGGACTTACGTGGAAAAGCCGATGTTCCCAGTTTACTTCAACCAGTCCACGATTGGAATAGGCTCTAACTGGACCATTGTATCTCCATTGACCGCAAATCACTCGTACCATGCCTATGCTTGCGGAGAATGGGTGAATCAAGAATCTGATCCAACAACAGATTACGATATCTACGTTTACAATCCTTTAGGCGAGCTTGAGGGTTATCACACAGAGTCAGCTGGTTTACCCGAACACTTGGGCACAACTGTGGATGAACCTTTTTTCGCTCCAACATACACGGGGAACTACAGCTTTGTTTTGAGAAACGACCCAAGGGAAAGCAACGCTTCCAGACAGGCGACTTTCATGATAATCGAAGATGTGCAGACCAATAGGTGGCAGGAAGTCTATATCAAAGGCAAGGAAAATGACTTGCCTGCTTTCAATACAAGCTGGGCTTTTGAGTTTTCTACTGAAAGCCAACGCATCGAAGTTCACGTTAGGGTTCCTGATACTCTCGACATGTACGAGGCAAGGCTGTATTTGATGGCAAATCCGAAGGCTGGAAAAGGAGAGATGCTCAACGAAGTTCCTCTCGCTTGGGAACCAGGCCTTTACGGTGAGATTGAACGAACTTACGGCGGATACAACCTCGAGAGCAAAGAATATAGAGGCATAGCCTACGCAAGCTGCGAAAACTACGGACAGGACATGCTCATAAACTGCACTTCAACAGTCAAAGACAAAAGCCTCTATCACCTTGTCTTCATAGGCGAAAAAGGAGAAGGAAAAATAGACTTCTTGGTTAAAACCGAATTCGGACAAGCAGAATTGAGTCTACTGAATCCACCACTGCGTGTATATCCGGACACCGCAACCCCGCTCACCTTTGTTTCAAAGACAACTGACCTGAAAAATGCTGCATTGAACTACTCCGTTAACAAATGGCAGGATTTTACTCTCTTGGACATGCAACTAACAGACAATAGAACGTGCACTGCGACATTGCTAGGTCAATCAGCGGGCACGACAGTTAGCTACGTGGCTAAGGCGGAAGATTCTATCGAGAACACTCTGATCTACCGAGGGAATTACACGGTGAAGTATGCGTCTCAACTGAACATAACGTTGAAGGCTAACGATATCTCAATTGGAGAAAATGCAACATTAACTGGACAAATCACTCCTCCACATCAAAACGTAACAATTACTCTTATCTTCACTTCTGTAAATGGAACATTCAAACAAACTGTCTATACGACAGACAAAGGCACGTTCACTGGGGGCTTCAGACCCTTAACTGAGGGTAGCTGGTTGGTTCAAGCCCTTTTTTCTGGAAATGATATCATGTACCCGTGTTCAAGCGAATCGTTGAGACTCAAGGTTGTCCCTCCTTCTTTCCTGAGTCAATATGGAACCTATGTTTTTGCAGGCGTTGGTGTAGGAGCAGGAACCGTAGCAGTTACAGTGGTGTACATCAAGAAGCGAAGAGAATAGCAGACTGACTTTGGAATCTTGATTCTGAATTCATAATTGCTTTTTAGGGATTCCAATGAAGCCTTGGCGCAATGGAGCGCCTACAAAGTTGAATAAAGACAACTGCAGGGAAATGTGGCTAAAAGAAATTAATGACGCAATACGTTTCGAAAAAGCCTACTTGCGCATCAAGGTTAAAGACAAAGAATTCGACTAGACCCTCAGCCATCTAGGTCAAACTTTCTTGACAGTCTGTGGATGTATGAACTTACGGCAATAAGGGCATTCAGCCCAGCCCATGGATCGCCTAGCTTTCCATTGGTTTCTGCAGTATGGACACTGAAGTTGAGTTGACGCGCTTGATACATAGAAAATTTGACGACTAAAAGCCAAAACAACAACCCCTAGGATCAAAAGACCAGTGCCCGCGACTGTTAGGTAAACCAATTTTAGGGTTACAATCGAAGCAAGATTAATCTGTCCAATCAAAATCTCTGACCACAGCCTGGAAAATACATTTGCAGAGCCTGAAACGTTGGGCCACGCCTTCCAAAAGACTACTAGCAAGGCGCCGAATCCTAGTAGGCAAAGTAGGCTTCCTAAGATTTGACCAGATTGTTTTGTGCGGATTATTCTATGCATGAAGCATCCAAAGATGATTTAGAAAGGCAAGCTATGTAGTTTATGAACGCAGACTAAATACTAGGCTTCAAGGAAGACCGGTACGTAATGGTTCAGCTATGCGTAAAACTTGGGCTTTTCCTTAACTCGGCGTCTATCATTTTTGTCAACATGATCTTCGAAATGAGCACATATGGAATGTGTCGTAGGCTGGCTAGGTCAGCGTGTTTCTCGTCTTGCGTCACCAATACTAACCCGTTTCTTTCAGCGTAGTCCACGATTTTTCTGTCGTTGGCGCCTACGAGGTTGGCGTTGTGCACAGTAGCCACTTCCCAACCCAGAGCCTGTAAATACTCTTTCAAGCCAGTGTACATTTCGTCGAGTAGCAACTTCAAGTTCATTTCGCACCTTTTACGGTTAATCGCATTCGTATTATGGCAAAGCTGCTGTTAAGAGCGTTTTCATAACTAGACGGAAGGACGGAGGCTCTCAATAGCTGCAGTTGTGGCTTTTTATACCATCAAAGCTGGAGCTGATATGAATACGCGTCCAATTCATAGGGTGCCTACATAAGCGTAGATTCGTGAAACATTCATAGCTTTCAACGTGTCATAGCGACAGTAACCGTCAACGAGCGTGAAGTTCTCCTTCTTCACTATGACTGGCCAAATGGTTGAGGCGAATCTGTCAATAGTTTCTCTGAGCTCTTGGCTGCGTTTGGCCAGACTATCCACGAAAACGTATCCGCTTTTGACGTCCACATAGTTCATGATGCGTGGATCTAGTTTTATCCTGCCGGTTCTTACCGTTCTTAGAGTCCATCTTCGCTTTGATAAAGTCTTCAACCAAGGATCATCCTTGGGATCTCGCCCTTCGCTTTCCGCGTCTGCCTCCCATTCTCTCCGAATTTCATTGTTGATGAAGTCGCTGATTGCCTCTGGATCTTCAATTACCCAGTAAGTTATTCCCTCAAGTCTGCGGATCGGTGTCCTCAAACACACAACACCACACCACTCGAAATATTACATCTTGAGGGTATGCAGACGCTAAAAAGGCTAACCTACGCAACGATGTGAATAGAGCATTAGTTAAATAAGACCTAAATAGAAACTGCCAGTTGCCTGGAGTGCGTAGTCATGGCTGAAGAAGAGATGGTTTGGGAGCTTTCACAGCTTGTTGAGAATACTGATCCTGCGATGATCAAGAAGCAGTTGCAGCTTGTGGTTGAAGAAGCAGAGAAAATCAGGGATGCCTATCATGGTAAGATCGAGGGTCTTGATGCTGATGGTTTGCTGAAGCTTCTCGAATTGAGAGATGCACACGTGCTCAAATTCGACGGAGTGAGGCTTTACTGCTCTCTAATGTACTCTGCGAATTCGACAGATGAGCTGGCTAAACAACTCAATGATGCTTTTCGTACGGCGTTGGCGAAGGCTGGTCAGGCATTAGCCTTCCTGCAGATTGAGTTGGGTCGACTGCTTGTCAAGAACCCGGATTTGGTTTCGGATCCAGCTTTGGCGGAGTATAGACACCATCTTGAGAAGATATTGAGAAGAGCGCCGTACATGCTTTCGGAAAGTGAGGAACGCTTGACAATAGTAAAGGATAAGAATGGAATAAACGCGTGGCAGAAGCTTCAGAGCGACTGGCTTTCTACTCGTATGTTCACGATTGAGGTTGAGGGGAAGGTGAAAGTTCTTCCCTACGGCGAGATAATTGGTCTCTATCGAAGTGCGAATCGGGAATTGCGCAAACGAGTCTATCAGACGGTTCATGAGAATCTTGGGAAGGATGACATCATCTGGGCAAGTGCCGTTCGAGCAGTTTGCGAAGATCACGTGCAGATGTGTAAATTGCGGAAGTACTCAAATCCGATGACTCAGAGTTTGATCTCTAACGATGTGGATCAAGATACAATTGACTCGCTCATGAAACGATCAAAAATAACCTGTACCTGCACAAGAGGTATCTTGGGCTTAAGGCTAAGCTAATGGGTTTGAACAAGTTGGCCAATTACGATTTGCTTGCGCCTTTGCCCAATGAGCCTGAAGTGAAGTATGATTGGAGTCAAGCTCGGAAGGAAGTCGTGGATGCCTACTTGGGATTTGACTCTGAAATAGCTGGCTGGGTTGATGAGATGTTTGAAAGGAGGCACATTGATGGTAAAGTGAGGAGGGGCAAGGCTTCCGGCGCCTTCTGTGCTTCATGGCTTGCTGGAAAGAGCGCTTACGTGTTACAGAGCTACAATGGCAACATCGGCGACGTTTACACTCAGGCTCATGAGTTGGGTCACGCTGTTCACGCGTACCTAGGAGCTAGGGCTCAGAATCCCAGCAACTTTGAGATCGGAAGCTGCATTGCAGAAACAGGAAGCGTGTTCGGCGAATTGTTGCTGACTGAACGGTTGCTGTCGAAGGCTAAGACCAAGGAAGAGAAACAAGCCATCCTTACAAGCGTGCTGGACCGGCTTTTCAACGTGATATTCCAAGTCTCGGCACGAGTTTTCTTTGAACAAGATATTTATGATTCTATGAGCCGGGGTGAAGCTTTGGATGCAGAAGCACTTGCAAGACTGTGGGTCTCAGCTCGTGACGTTGTCTATGCTGATTCAGTTGATTGGCTGGATGAAATGAAGTGGGGCTGGGTTGTGACGCCGCATTATTTCATGGCTAACTATCGTTTCTACAATTATCCCTACGTGTATGCCCAGCTGTTTGTGTACCCTTTGTATCAGCTTTACAGGGAACAGGGTAAGAGCTTTGTTCCTAAGCTGAAGAGACTGTTAGCCTTGCGTGGAAGCAAGTCTCCACGCGAACTCGCAGTAGAACTTGGCTTCGACATAACAGAAGAAGCATTTTGGCAGAAGGGCATGAAGCAAGCTGAACAATTCGTCAACATGCTTGAAGAGACATTAGCCAACTGACCCACAAAGGCTTGATCGACTGGAGGTTAGGGTTCGAGTGGGCAACTAGGCTCTTTATGTGTGGCATCCGATCGCTTTTGAAGTATAGTTTTGAAGGTTCTTGGCTTGATTTCTTTGCTCATAGAAAAGGTTTAAGTATCTGACTTACAAATTACAGATTACATATTACGGAACGAAAAAGGTGAGATGTGTGACCGACAAGAAAGAGGAAGATGAGGAATGTATTAAGGTCTGTTGCCCTGACGAAGATCTATCGGAACTCACGAAAAAAGTCAAAGAGAAGATCTTGATAGGAATTGGCGAACTCGAAGGTCGGAGCAATGTGGTAATGACCAGGCTGAACGACGAAGACCTTGTCAAAATTGACGCTTTGGTTGAAGTTGAAGTCTTCAAGAGTAGATCTGAGGCAGCGGCGTTCTTCATCAAGGAAGGTATTCAATCGCGGAAAGACCTTTTTCAGAAGGTAATGCCAACCGTCGATAGGATCAGAGAGCTAAAGGATCAGGCTAAGAAGTCGCTTGTCAAAGAAGGAAAAGAATAGCTGAGGCGAATTGTAGGAGGTGTGGGTTGCATGGAAGAAGAAAAAGTGAGGAAGCGAGTTAGAGAGGGGTACGCGAAAATAGCCAATGAAGGATTATGCTGTGCTGATGCTTCGTGTTGTGGAAGTTCCGATTCGTATGAAGCTATCGGTAAGAAAATGGGCTACAGTGAGGAGGCGCTACGGTCTCTTCCTGAAGGTGCCAATCTTGGTCTGGGCTGTGGAAATCCTGTTGCACTTGCGTCTTTGAAAGAAGGCGAGACAGTTGTTGATCTCGGTTCAGGCGGAGGACTCGACTGTTTCATTGCCGCAAAGAAAGTTGGAGAGAAAGGGAAAATCATCGGCGTTGACATGACACCTCAAATGCTTGATAAAGCAAGGGAAAACGCCCGAAAAGGCAATTACAAAAATGTAGAGTTCAGACTTGGAGAAATTGAGAACCTGCCTGTCGCTGACAACACTGCTGATGTGGTAATCTCGAACTGTGTGATAAATCTGGCACCCAATAAAAAGAGAGTCTTTGAAGAAGCGTTTAGGGTGCTCAAGCATAGAGGAAGACTGATGGTCTCGGACATTGTCTTGCTTAAGGAACTCCCAGACGCGATAAAAAAGAGAGCGCATCCAGCCAGTTGTATTCAAGATGCAGTGATGAAAGAGAAGTACATAGAGACAATACGGCAAGCAGGTTTTCAGGATGTAAAAATCGTTAAGGAAACATCGTACTCCGAATACGCTGCTGACGAGTCCAGCGCAAAAGTCATCGTTGCCGATCCAGTTAAAGATTCCAAGAGACTGATGAGCGTGTCTGAACTGAAAAAAAGCGATAAAGAGATTTTAAGAAAGATATTCGCCTCAATCGCGAGCATCAATGTCTCAGCAACAAAGCCTTCATGCTAAAACACGCTCTCCTCTGGCTGCCAACCCAAAAAACCTTTTTTCTATGTCAAGTTTCAAAAGGTTTAAATTTCTATTATGGTCATGGCGCAGCACGCTGGAGAGAGAGATACTTGAACGAAGAAGCATTCAGAGGCTATTGCACGAAAAGAAATGTGAAAGAAGAGACTGTTCAGGCACATATCACAGTTGTGAGGGATTTTGAAGCTTTTCTGAAAAAGGAAGGCAAGAGCAAGGATTTCAGTGATTCTACTCCTAATGATGTGCAGAGTTTTGTGAAGTATTTGATGAAAGACGGAAGGAACACAATCGATAGCTTCATTGCTCTTATTAGATACGCCAATTTCACGAGCAGAAATGAGTTAGTTGCCTTCCTGTTCGGATACATAGAAGGATTTGGAGCTATGGAAAAGCTGTCCGAAAGGTTGAAAGAGACTTTGGGTGAGACACAGCGTGACGAGATTTTCAAGGGAATCAAATTGCCTCCGCTCGGTACAGACCCTGAAGAAAAACCAAGAGTAACCAAGAAAATCATGGAAAGACTTGAAACCAAACTCGACGAAAAGAAGTTGAAGGAAATCATGCAGAGCGGTCTTGATGTTGGTCCGAGAGAATTTTATTTTCCCATGAGACAGAAGTTCCTAGAGTCCAAGAGCTTGGATGACTTTCTGAGAAAGAGGCACCAAGAAGCTGTTGAGCTCCTTGAAAAGCATAGCCGAGAGAAGTCGATGTTTTATGCTCAGGAAATCGATGAGGAAGTGGTTGAATTCGTTCGCAGCAACCGGGAAGTCATGGGTGGAGTAAGAGAAGGAGGCGTCATCTATGAAACAAAGATTCCGTACATGGCGAAGAAGTATCTGCATGAAAAAGACGAGAAGATGAGGAGATACTACGCTTGCCACTGCGCGTGGGTGCGCGAAGCCATAAAATCAGGTTTGGAAATCTCGCCTAACTTCTGCTACTGCAGCGCAGGTTATCATAAGCGACCATGGGAAATCATTTTTGAGGAATCTGTCAAAGCAGATGTTATAGAATCTGTCCTTAAAGGCGATCTTGTCTGCAGGTTTGTCATACACATCCCAAAGCGATTCCTCTAGTCCAACGACACAACTGAGAAGAGGCACAGGTCTGTTGGAACAGTTCAAGACTGGCTTGAGAACAAGAGGGCACTTCGAGCTCTTGTTTGGAAAGCATTGACGCTCAGGCACATGCTTATATCTTCTGAACAAACTAGGGCATTGAAGAATGCATATGACTTTCGAAGAAGATTACCTCAGACTGTTATGCGAAATCAGCAATTTCACAATGAAAATCACCGGAGTGCCCATCATAGACGCTTACTTCGGTCCAGAACGCTTCTCACCAGACAAAGCCAAGGCACATTCAACTCCCGAAGAGCTACTGGCGGATCTTGACACGCTAATCACGAACGCCAAGGAAATACAAGACGAGTTGAAAAGAACCGTAGTGACAAGTGATCTTAAGTCTTTGAAAGTCGTCGTAAGATGGCTCTCGGGAGAGCAGATTTCCTACAGCCGTTTGGTTGAGGGAATATTCGGTGTAACTCCGCTCAAATTCGGGCAGAAAGAAATCCACAAGGCGCAACAGGTGGTGACAGACGCAAGCGCCGCTCTTCCAGGCTCAGATGTTTCCGAGAAAATTCTGAGGTGGAGAGAAGAGAACAAGGTCACTGGTAACACGTTGAAAAAGATCGTGGAAACAGAGGTTGTGGAGCGCACCAGAAAAATAGAAGCACTGTTTGAGAAAAGCATCTTCGCAAGTTTTCCAACCAAAGTTGAGAATAACGGAATTGCCTACAAGACTGTTACGGGCGAACCGTGGGGTGCCTACAATTATTATCAAGGAAACTACGCAAGCGTCAACGTGTTCAACATCGACAGATCCTTTAACAGGTGCAATTTGATTTGGGTAGTGTGCCATGAATACGAGCATCATGTTGCAAACCTTTTCAAGGAGAAATACTACCGCGAAAACGGCGCGTTAGACTTGTCGGCTGTTGTGTTGAACACGAAAAGGTGCATCATCGACGAAGGCACTGCTGACTGTGCCAGAGACTTTCTAGGCATACGATTAGACGAAGAATATGGAGCAGTTGCAGAATCCTTAAGCAGTCTTGGAAACATGGTAGGTCTCAATGTTGCGTACATGCTGAATGTGGAACATGTTGATGATGAAACCGCCGCAGAATACTATGCTTCGGAAGCCTTTACGCCGCTTGAGGAAGCCAAAAAGCACTTGGCATTCACAAGACCCTTAACTTCTGATGGTAAACTCAATTTTTGGGCGCCGTACATCTACACGTATTTTTTCGGAAGAAGGGATTACGTGTTGCCTACCTTCCGAGAAGCTCAGAAGAAGGAAAAACTGAAAGAGTTCTTTGCAACCTTGTACTTGAATCCGTATTCACGTTCAACTTCTACCTGGAAAATTGTCTTCTCCAAAATCTGAAGGCATGCACAGCTGATGGTTGAGGGCAGACCCGCGCATGCCAATAAACTTACTTCTTTAGTGGGCTGTTTGCGTGTGCGAGAATTCAAAAACGATGCACAGACCATAAATATGAAAACCTTCAGTATCACAATTCAAGGTGCGTCAAGATAATGGAGGATAGGAAGACCCTAGCTCTTCTGAAAGAGATACTTGAATCATTTGGACCTGCTGGATTCGAACGCGAAACAGCTGCAATAATCAAGAAAGCTGTCAAGACTTATGCTGATGAGGTCTCCACGGACAAACTTGGCTCAGTCATTTTCAGTCACAAAGGATCAGCGGAACGACCGAGAGTCTTGCTGGCAGGACACATAGACGAGGTCGGCTTTGTCGTTTCGGGCATAGACGAGAAGACTGGCTTCTTGACTTTCACCCAACTGGGCGGATGGTGGGACCAAGTACTCCTAGCGCAACGAGTGATTGTCAGAACCGAAAAAGGAGATCTGCAGGGCGTGATAGCATCCAAACCGCCCCACTTGCTGCCTCTTGACGAGCAGAAGAAGGTAGTTGAGAAGAAAATGATGCACATTGACATCGGCTCAACGAGCAAGAAGGAGACAGAAGCGATGGGCGTCAGAATAGGTGACCCCGTGGTTCCGGTGTCGCCTTTTTCAACCATAAGGAACGGCAAGTTGGGGATGGGAAAGGCGTTCGATGACAGGATAGGGGCTTTCATCGCTATGGAAGTTGTGCGTAGGCTGGCTGAAGGAGAGATCAAACACGCGAACACTGTTTTTGGAGCTGCCACAGTGCAAGAAGAGGTGGGGTCAAGAGGAGCAGCAACGGTTGCGCATATCGTTGATCCAGATGTAGCAATAGTTCTTGAGGTTGACATCTCGGGCGACGTGCCTGATGTTCAGTCAAGCGAGGCGCCTACAAGAATGGGAAAAGGTCCCTCGATATTGACATTTGACAGCTCTATGATTCCAAACCAGCCTCTTAAGCAGTTCGTCATTGACACTGCCAAGAAAATGAAGATTCCGTATCAGCTTTCACTTGTGGCAGCAGGTGGAACAGACGGTAGCAGAATACACATGAGCAGGGCTGGATGTCCGAGTGTAGTATTGGGCGTGCCGACTAGACATATACATTCTCATGTTGGCATGTTGAGTTTCGAAGATGTTGATAACGCAATAAAGCTAACGCTAGAACTCGTCAAATGCTTCGACAAAAAAACCGTGAACAGATTCACGGCATTCTAACCCACGCGCTCACTTTTCCGTGCGTGTGCATTGCATATCGCGTGCACGAGAGTGATTAATAGTTGGAGTGATAGGCCAAGCGGATGCTAGTCTGTCGTTATTGGTTGCGCGCGCCTTTGAGACTGCTGCGCATGAATTTAGACTGCGCTTGGGAGACTTGCCAATATGCTAAACGCAGTGGACTAAACGCGAGTATGACCGCACTGAAGGTACCTAGATGAGATCGTCTTTATATGATGTGGAGAGAGCGTAGAATGGCATCTACTATGGCGCCAAGCGCTGCGGACATCATTGCGATCATTATTCTCGAGACCCAGTAATCCCACCACATATTTTCCAAGTCCTTTTTATGGCAAAACCTAGGGTTTGTGCCGCGACGGATTTAAATCTTTTGACTTTGTTTACGTTTCTTGTCAACAGATTCCTGGAGATTTGCTTCTGCGACAGAATGCAATCAAGGTTCATGGCATCCATCCACTCTCATGATTATGTTCCCTGGGTCTGGCACCATATGGGGTGGCGTGCAACCATGAGCAGAAAATTGTCGACCTGTCTGTACATATACGGGGGAGTTCTGGGAACGGCTCACGATGCGGGCTTGAAGGAAATACCTCTGCTTACTAAGAAGAAAAGAAAAAGCTCTGGCTCGTAACAGTAACCTGCGCGCGCATTTTTTGAAACCTACAATGTTGAATTGGGAATTTAGTGTTTGAGTCTGCTGGGAACAATGTTTCACAAGTTTTATAAACAATCCACTTAGATTGGTATATGGCGAGAGAGATAAGATTGGAAAGAATCAGAATGAATGAGAAGATTATAGCATCTTTAACGCTGATCACGACACTGTTGTTAGCGACGTTTCTAGCGATTCCAGAGACCTCTGCAGGAGGTCCCGCAACAACCAACATGCTGATCAAAATATTCTTTGATCCGTCTTCTGTAGAATACGCTTTGGGTAGCGGCGATATCGATATCAACGACTGGCCTCTGTCGAGTACTTTCATCAATACCCATGCAACCGACCCTTCGATAACCTTGGACCAGTACGCTGGCATGGATATGTTTCAGTTCGACATGAACAACCAGTTGTGGCCGACTGGTCCGATCACGTCGCCTCGCACTGGCGCGAAGAACAATTTCTTCAACCCGGATGGGGTACGTGACATCGCAGCTTGGCACTTCAGGCGTGCTTTGGCTCATTTGGCAAACAAGGACAAGTACGTAACCGTTTATTTGGGTGGTTACGGTTACGTATTAGAATGCGACATTCCATATCCACTTTGCCCGATTACCCAGCTAGACCTTGAGAATGCGACAGCAGTTGCAGACGCAGGTCCTGGAGGATACCGCTACCCGTATGATCGCGCTGCAGCGATTGCCGAGTTCGATTTGGGTGGCTTCAGAGACTACGATGGCGATACATATAGAGAGTGGAGAGATCCTGGTGCTGACGGAATCTATGGCACTGGTGATGACGGTCCAATTGAAGAACTGCCCAACATGAAGTTCTGGATTCGACTCGACCACCGCCAGCGATGGCTGGCTGGAGAGGACTTGTTCGATGAAATGACCCTTTACTGTGGAATACCTGTCGCTGCAGCTGCAGGTGCCCCTGGCCTCGACAAGCGCGTCGCAGCAAGGTCAACATGCTTCTCCAACGTCATGGTCGCATATGACTACAACATATACACTGGAGACTGGTCTCCTGAGTTGGACTTCGACTTTCTGTTTGATCTTTACCACTCAAGTATGGGCCAATATGCTTTTGCAAATAATTATCCGGGTTTCAAGAACGCGGAATTTGACGAGTATGTTGAGAGAGTCAAGTATGCACCAACCATGCTCGGCGGCTTTCTCGCAGCGATTGAAGCTCAGTGGGTGAAAGCCAAATACATTCCGATTATACCTCTTTGGTCTTCAATGGCTGTGAAAGGGTACAGAACCGGCTGGAGTGACGTGATTAACGAAGAATGCTATGGAGTGGACAACTCCTGGTCATTTCTAGGGATGAATTGGATCGATGGAACTGGAACGACCAGAAATGGACCCGCAGACACCATAGTGTGGGGATTTAGTAGCGATCTATCATCTCTAAATGTAATTACCGCGACAGTTCTTTGGGATTGGAAAGTTCTTGACTTAATCTACGACAGCCTGTTGGACAGAAATCCATACAACCCCGGTGAGGAAATAGGACGCTTGGCAACGGCCTGGAGTTCAACAAACAGCTATCCTGGTTGGGAAGGCAAGACAGTGTGTACGTACACAGTGAGAACCGATGCCTTGTTCCACGATGGATCGCCTGTTAAACCAGCAGATGTGGCATACAGCATCTTGTGTGTTAAGGCTGCGGGTGCAGGCAATGCGTGGAACTACCCAACAGTGATGGACGTCAACAAAGTTGAGATTCAGGGACAAGTTGTCAGAGTGTTCTTCAACGTCCAAAGCGCGTTTGCTCTGCATTGGTCAGGCTTCTTGCCCATAATCAACAAAGACCTGTGGGACGATGCCATCGGAGTTGGAACGCCATCAGGCTACACGGGCTTCATTCCAGACGATACGAATGGAGTCTACTACCCTGGATCGTACGCTGATCCAACACAGATACGGGCGTATCACCCATGGGAGAGCACTGCTGCTGGAGATCCCGCAAAGAAGGACTTGTCAGAGGACGGAGGCTGGATCTACAGTTTCGTGTCGTACGCTGTGGGCAACAACGTTACATTAAACGCGTTCGCTAACATGTACACTACGATGTCTCGTGGTGGAACGATGATGACTTTCAGCGACTTCCTTAACATGGCCTTCCATGGAGTCGGCAACGTGAACTATCCTGGCGGATACGGCGTTAATGCGGGATGGTACACGACTGACAGACAGATCGATATTTACGACCGGGAATGGATCACTAGATCGCTTCCGTCCTTCGCTAGCCAGGTGCCATGGGGACTCGGCTGGAGTCAATACAACCCAGATGCAGACGTTAACTATGATGGCACAGTAAACATTATGGACCTAGTTATATGGACTATCTACTACGGCAAAAAGATGGGCTAAGTCTCAAACACCATCACATTTCCCCTTTTTTTCGAAACCGAATACTAGTCTATGCCTTGGGTGCATCTTGGACAATCTGTAATGCGTCGAAAACACGAACCTGCTTGAACATCCAAACTCGATGAAGGGTTACGAATCGCAAGTGAGAAAGATAATCAACTTTTAATCGAGTGCCATCTTATTGTAACATTCGGCGCACGTGTATGATGCGCGCGAGATTAGAACCTTTGATTAAGATGTTTAGACAAGTGCTTCTCTCCTTTTCTGTCTGTCTGTTTGTCCGTCTGTGTCTGTCTAACAGAATAAGAGAGTAAAGATGGAAGGAAGGAAATAAAAATTTGATGCAGACCGAATTCCTCGGGCTTCCCCTCAGAGGGCAACAAATAGCCCGGCGCGCATGGCATCATGTGGGGGATATGCATCCACGAGCAATAAAGCATCAACCTGTTTGCATATCGACAGAGAAGTGTTAGAGACCGCTCGCAACGCGGGACTGAACATCTTGAGGGTAGCCCGAAAACGCGTTGATTGAAGCCGTGGAGTGCATGACGGGCAGAAACTCGGAACGGGTCTCGCGAGCCCCTCGCCCAGCCACTTTGAGGGCCGGGGCCGGGATTTGAACCCGGGCGCTAGGCTCCACAGGCCTATAGGCTACCAGGCTACCTCACCCCGGCCACTTGCACACGTTCTTTTGAGAACATGTTTACCCGTGGCTATTTACGTTTTCTCAAGTCTGACCTGCCACACATAAATCGTTGTCGAAGGCGAATGCAGCTATGTGTTGGTGTTCCTAAGGCACAGTCAACATTAACAAGCACACAGTTTTCAGTTCGTAGCTAGCGCCGGGCAATAATTGTTTCAGAGTTGTACAGTTGTTAATGCAGGTTTATTAAGTCGCACGACATACAGTAGCCATCTAAACTTTATAGCTGGGTTCACAGTGAAACAAAACCCAACAATAGCCAAAACAGTCAAAGACGACGATGAAGAGCCGTTCCCCGACCCCGAAATTGAAAGCAAAGAAACAGAAGACCAACCATCAATCGAAACACCACTTAGAGACCTTCCCCAAAAACACACCCTAGCACACAGAAAACAAGAAGCCCGCAAACCATTATACCTCAAACGATACGAATAAACCCACACCTGTCAACACACCGCAATCCCCACTCATTCTCCGTACACAACACTCGTTGTTGACACTAATAGCAGTTAGGCATCAACACCCACAGCCACCAGCCCTGCAATCAACATATAAGTAGTAGTCAACGTACACGCGGGACTGACGACTACATCTGAGCAAAGCCAGCTCGGTATTATGACTTGTTCTAAGTGGAAATTAATAACACATGAAAAAAGAAGACGCCCTACATACAAGAAGTTGTTGTGGCAGCACTACGCTAGTCAACAACGACTTCAAAACGGCCACCGCACCTCACGCATAACATTCTGCTCGTTGATGTCACCGGGAACACTCTGACGATGACGTCCATACAGCTTCAACTGCAAAATGCGCCTCAACATGGTAGAAGAAGGTATAAGGGGGATATCGCCTTCTTCTTCTGAAATTTCTTTGTCCGCAGCCGCTCAACATCCAAGTTGATGCCAGCTGATAAAAATCTTTTAACACATTACTCCCGAATACTAACCAGATGAACCCGAATGTCACAGCCCAAACCACCCTCACCCTCAGACCTAGCACACATCGAATCAGAACTAAAAGGCAAAACCCTTCAAATCTACTGGTACATGCTACGCTCACCAGGCTCCCACGTAGGCGTCCGAGAAATCCAACGCCAACTACACCTCTCCAGCCCCAGCGTCGCAGCCCACCACCTAGAAAAACTAGTCTCACTTGACCTAATCGACAAAACCCTAACCGGAGAATACTACGTGAAACAAGAGGTTAAAGTCGGCTTACTACGCCTTTTCACCCGACTAGGACGCTTCCTAGTCCCGCGTTACCTATTCTATTCAGTCTGGTTCTCTACCATGATGGTCACATACCTCATATTCTATCCGCCCAACGGCAGCATCCACAACATGGTTGCAATAATCCTCGGAGTTCTAGCTACACTCATACTATGGCTGGAAACCGCTCGACTATGGAGGCAAAAACCGTTCTAATCAGAAGAACAGGAGTGTTCTAAAACATGGCTTTAAAAGAAACCGAAACTCAATAATCACCTAAGCAGGGCAGACGACAAACAATGAACAGAAAAATCGCCGCTTACGCCATTACGGCTGTACTGACGGGCTTCCTAGTCATGATGCTCCCCCTAGCCCTTGAAACTGGACCGCCAACCTATGAACCCAAATTGCAGCCATTACAACCAAACTTTGCCGATACCTATCGCGACGGCGAAGGAACAGACGAGCAACAGAACGCACTACCCGCTCTATACGGACTTGCACAGCCATCCAATCTGCTACCATCCAGCCTCATCTTGCTGACAGGACTAGCAGTCGCCCTCAGCGCCTACATCATCCTCAAAAAACAGCCAAGCTAAACTAGACCTAAGCTAGACACATCTTCTACTCTCACACCCCAGACTCCGCTACCACTCAGCCAAGCTCTCTTCTAAAATCGAGAATGAAACGTCAGCTTTAAAAAGAGAAGAAAAAAGGTATGGCGAGGTTTTGATGCGTTAGTGTTCCTAAGTACCTGCGGGGGGTTTGGACCTTCTAATCAGGTATATCATGGCACCGATGCCTATGAGCAAGAAGCCAATGGCAGCTATAATGAAGGCATATCCCTGCATTGAAAGATAGGTTTGACCAGCGTTCATGAGGGCGACAAGGGAGTCTTCAAGGCCTGAGGCGAACTCAGTGTCCGCAGCAAAAGCATCCTCTGTAGCGCTCAAAGCCTTTTCGTAATGCTCAAGTGCACCAGTGAAATCTCCACGAGAGTAGCTCTGTTCACCCATGCTTTCATGAACACTTGCGTTAATCATTAGTTCGGTACCTTTCGAGCTTGGGAAGAGCATTGCTGTCCGAGGAGGATACGCGTCAAGCGTCAGCCTAATAGTGTTTATTTCGCTTTGCTCTGAAGAGTAGACAGCGAAATCGCTAGAGGTTTCCACATCGTCAGTAGCCCAATTGTCACCGGGCGCTGCCCTCCAAAGTAAGTATATTGTATAGCTATGCTTGTATGAATTTGGCACGTCACTAGCAATATCAATCTCAGCCTCAAAAATGTGAGTCTCACCTCGGAAGATCTTGTACTCAGACGGTGTAGCAGTGACATTTTCAGAAGCCCAGCTCATTCTCACTTTAACCATGAAGTATGCATCAATGCCTCTGTTGTTTTGAACATTGATGATCAAGTTTGCCGTTGATCCCCTTTCATAGGCCACACTAACATACCCTAGATAACCATCCGTGAAGTCTCTTCGAAGTGGATTAGTCCAGTTGTAGTTAAGAATTGTAGCATTTGCAGGTCCAATGACCGTCAGCGCAATTAATGCAACTAAGACAAGCATTCCAAATCGGGATTTATTCATTATTTCGACCTCAAAGTCCACGGTATTGGAAACCGAATCTATATATAACTTTCTATGAATTGCTTATCTTGCTTTGAATGAAAAGCAGGCTCAGCCATGTTATATGCGATCTGATTTGATTGTTTTACGAGCATAAGTTATGTAGCCCGTGTGTGCCGTCATTAACGTTTCAGGTCTCGTCTTTCCTTTCTCAATCTGCATTTTTCGCATCATGCATTCAACAGTTTCAATTTCAGCGAAGCCAAGTTGTTCCAGAGCCTCAACGGTTTTGACTACTTGATCTATAGTTGGACTGAACGACACGATTGGTTTGCTCCCTTTCAGTGCGTTGTACGCATGAGGAACAACCAGCCAAGGTGTTGCCATGTCAAGAATTACAGCATCACTGTCTGTCTCGTCTATACCTGCTGTAATGTCCTGGTTTTTCAGTTCCACGTAATCTAGAAGGTTGGCTCTCCGCAGGTTTTTCCGTGCGACTTCGGTGAACTCTGGTCGGATCTCGTAGCTGTAAATCCGCCCCTCAGGCTTAACATAATGTGCAAGAGCAATCGTTAAGGCACCCGTTCCCGTTCCGGCTTCGACAACTCTGCTGCCAGATCCGATTCCGCTGAACATTATGATCAGTGCCACATCTTTAGGATACATTATCTGCGTTCTGCGCTGAGATTTGAACATAAAATCCCGTAACAATGGCTTGAAAGCCACAAATTCTGTGCCAGTGTTGCTTGTCACATGGGTTCCGTAAGGCTTGCCTATCAACTCGTCGAGCTGAACAAAGCCTTTGTGGGTGTGGAAGCTTTTGCTCTTTTCAACCTTAACTAAGTAAGTTCGCTTTCGATCCAGATAGAGTAGGACATCGTTGCCGTCGCTAATGGTTTCAGACAATGTAGAACCTGCTGTCTGTCATCTAGTTCGGTATTATTCTGATTTAGATGTCTCTTTCTACCTTAAGAATCTAGTTGATTCTCGATGGATTCCTTTGGGTATACAGGTTTTCTGCATTTGATATCTGGCTCTCTCTTAGTCTAACAGCCGATTAAGGCGTGTATTTGAATGGGTGTTTGGATCTTTCCTTGTTTTCTATGATTTCTTCTGTTGAGGGTCTATTTTCCATGGCTTTGCGTATAGCGTGGCGCATAGCCTTATAGTTGTTGATGTAGACGCGCTGGCGATCAACAGCTGTCGGATGCACGAAAACGCTGGCGAGAATGATAAGATCGTCTACAGCAGCTTTTGGTATCGTTCCATCGGCAACGCTGTCAGCCACAGCCTTAGCTACGGCGGTCTGTGCTGGACCATACACCATGCTCGCCTGCCTCATGCTCTTAATCGTGACTGTTGGAATGATCACTGTTGCTGGCTTCACTGCTAAGTTGGGTTCAAGTATAGCTAGGAGAGGCTCATGCCCCGCTGAAGGAGCGGCTTTCGCCCTAACATAGGCTTCACCTACTGGCCCATTCCTCTCGCCGATGACGAGGTCAATGTGAGCTACCTCAGCGTCTTTCCCAGCAAGCGCTTCGCCTATGCGCAGCTTGAAGTCCCGAATGATTTGCGGCGTGATGTCAACTGCCATGAAGCGTTCTTCAAGCTTCCTCTCAGCTATTTCGAATTTGACGGGCTTGGGCGTGATTTTACCGATTTTCTCCAAGTCGAGCCGGAGTTCTTCTCTTTCTTCGTATGTGAGTTCTCCCCCTACGCTAAGCGGCAGTCTCACTGGACCCGCCTTCATGCCCATCAGGTTTAAGGCTTCTTTAGTGCCGACCGCACCGCTTTTTGCGATTATTCTGGAGATTTTTTGAACCTTGTATTGGAGTTCTCTCGCAGCTTTTAGATCGCCTTTCTGAACAGCGTTGTAGACTTGAACCCATACGTCAGGAATGAAGTTAGCGCTGGCCAATATTACGCCCGAACAACCCGCAGCTAGGGCGCCGACAACTATTTCATCGTGCCCGCACATCACGTTAATCTTGTCGCGCACTTTCTCCAGCACGGCTAGGATAAAGGCGAGTTGACCGCTGCTATCTTTGACGCCGACGATGTTTGGAATCTGAGCCAGATCTTCCACCATCTGCCACGGCAAAGGCACGCCTGTTACCTGAGGAATATTGTAGAGTATGATCGGCATGTCGACTTGGCTTGCGATCGTGTCATAATGCTCGTAAATGCCACGGTCAGCAGGCTTCAGATAAAAGGGCGTAACAATTAGCACAGCATCCGCGCCAGCATCTTTTGCGTATCGGGTCATTTCCAAGGCTTGACCTGTTCCAGATGCGCCCGTTCCTGCAACAACTTTTGCTTTCCCGTTTGCTTCATCAATTACAATGTCGATGACTTTCTTCTTTTCCTCGGTTGTCAAGTTCACGAATTCGCCTGTTGTTCCACATGGGACCAAGCCGCTTGCTCCCAGCTCAATGCAGCCTTTGACTAAGTTTCGCAGAGATTCCTCATTCACCTGCTTTCCATCTTCAGTGAAAGGTGTGACCAGCGCAGGCATGACGCCTTCAGGCTTGTACAAAGCAGTCACCATCGTTTTAGGCAGGCTTAGAATGAGTGAGTTATCAGGCTCTTCCATAAAACTCTTTAGCACTTCAGCACAAAGTGAGCAAAATCCTGCGTTTCAGCGGCACTTCTGCTTGCATGTGGTTGTAACCGAGGTTTGTACGCATACAACAAGCTATGAAGAAAGCAGAATGAATCAGAAATGGGTTTATGCTCTGGGTATGGCTAAATCCTTTGCTCCGACTCTGGATGTTTTTGCTTCTGGGTAGTTCTTGTCGATTAATTGTATGATGGTTTCGGCGTTCTTCACTTTTTCACGTGCGCTGAAGGCTAGACTTTCAGGGCTTACCCACGGTTTATACATGGTGCCAACGCTGGGTCCTGGTTCAATCTTGAAGTAACAAGGTGCGGTCACACGAGCTATTTCAGGTGTCTCCCAAAGCCTGTTGAAGCCGCCGAACGAGTCAAACAAGTAAACGTGTACGTCGATCGGTATGTTGACTGCTTTTCGGATGGCTGCCAGCATGGGCAATGTTACGTCTGCAACAGGGTTGAAGGTGTTTGCGCCCAATGTCTCTAATACCTTGGCGCCTGCTGGATTGGCGTGTCCTGCAAAAATGGACACCTTAAACACGACGTCCTTCGGTATGTCGCCTACTTTGCGCATCTGAGCCAACAGCCAGAGCAAGCCTTCGTCTACTACTAGAAAGCCTTTGAAGCCAAAGTCTATGGCGCGTCTAATATCAGCTATCACGTAGGCTAGATTGTCGCTTCCGCGGAAACGGATACCCGATATAGCACCTTCGGGTGTTCGAATCTGTCCACCCAAGTCCCATAAGGTGCGGGGTCCAGGAGTGATTATGACTTCAAGTTTGGCATCGTGTGCCAACTTGGCGAATTGCTCCATCTCTTTGTCGCTCAATAACGTAGCGCCCATCACTGTTGAAATCAACCTATGCACAGGCACCTTGCGTTTCTCCATTTCATCAACAACCGCTTCAAGCGTAGACGGGCGCTCAATGCCTGAGATTTCAATTCTGTAGTGGCATTTGTCCGAAAACCTCTTCTCAGATGTTGGCAAATTGTACAAGTCACGTCCAGGTACACCGTGCTTTTCAATCATTTTCTTGACTTCTTCTAAACTCACTGCGTCCATCCTCCAACAAGAATTCGTAATGGTGTATAGTCTCGACTAATAAGAATATGCTTGTACGATATGTTTAAGAGCTAAAATCATCCCTTTATCATGCTTTCCAACTGCTCTGGTGCCAGAAAGTGCCGAAACCGCCCGTAATACAAACCTTTGATTTAACTAAGAAATTCGGAGACCTGACTGCCGTTGACCACCTCAATCTCTCAATAAACGAGGGTGAAATCTTTGGTCTGCTCGGACCAAACGGCGCTGGCAAGACGACAACCATACTCATGCTTACAACAGTCATCAGGCCAACTGAAGGAACAGCCACAGTTGCAGGATTCGACGTTAAGAAATCGCCAAATCAAACCCGCGAGATGATCGGCGTCTGCTTCCAAGAGCCCAAACTGTTGTGGGTTAGCACAGCCTGGGATGTTCTCAACTGGCACGCAAAAGTCTGTGGGCTTTCAACTGAAGAGCGCAAGAAACGGGTTAAATGGGCCTTGGAAGAGGTGAGCATATGGGACGACCGCCGCAAGATGGTTCACGCCCTTTCAGGCGGCATGAAGAAACGAGTTGAAATTGCAAAAATCCTAATTCAAAGACCCAAAGTAGCAATCGTTGACGAGCCCACTGCACAAATCGACGTGGTTGGAAAGCATAAGATTTGGAACATGCTCCGTGACCTAAGAAAGGAAGGCTCGACAATAATTCTTGCGACGAATGAGTTACAGGAAGCCGATGTTCTCTCAGACAGAGTAGCCATCATGCACAAGGGCAAATTGCTCGTGTGCGACACACCAAAGAAATTGAAGGACAGCATCCCAGGCGGCGACATCATGGAAGTCCACTTGGAAAAAGAGGCTCCCAAAAAAGTCCTCACAGAGCTACAAGCCTTTCAGGAGATTGTGACCGTCAAAGGAGTGGACCCCAATACGTTGCGTTTATACTTGAATCAAGTTGAGGCAGTCACTCCGAAGATCATGAAGCTGTTCTTCGACTATGGCTTGCGCATTGCTTCTATACACATGAGTGAGCCTTCTTTGGACGACGTATTCGCCCACTTCACAGGGCTGACTCTGGAAGAGGCACAGAAAACCGATTAGAGTAGGTCGCCACCATGGGTCTGAGGAAGATTCGGTTTGTAGTTGAACGCGACCTACGCATGTTCGTGCAATACAAGTTCATGCTAATCATGCGTGGAATATGGTTTGTGTCGCAAGTGGCGCTATTTGGACTTGTGGTGGGCAAAATGGTTGAAGCAGCAGCAAAGGCTGCAGGCATAAACTATTTCCAGTACTACGTGGCAGGTGTAACAATTATCACGTTGTACTCCACATCAATGTTCATAGGCTACGACATCTTCGAAGAAGCTGAACACGGCGTATTCGAATACTTGCTCACGTTGCCAGTAAGCCGAAGAGAACTCGTATTGGGACGGTCAATCGGCGGGGGACTTCGCAGTTTCGTCTACCTTGGACCTCTACTTATTGTAGTCTTGTCCCTTTTAGGCGTGTCAAACCCGCTTCACCTTTTGATCGCGCTCGCTGGTCTGTTTCTGTTCGCTTTTGGTGTGTCAGGCATGAGTATCACGATAGCTGTTGCCATGAAGTCAGGAGACAAATACGACATACTCATAGGCGTCTTGGACGCCCTGATTGTGCGGTTGAGCACAACTATGTATCCAACAGTTTACTTGCAGCAAGCCGTTCCAAGCTATGCTACAATATCCCAGTTCAACCCACTTACATACGCTTCTGACTTATTTCGTTGGGGCACGGGAATCGAAGGCACATTTGAGGTCAGCCCAATCGTTGGCGTGTTAGCCCTATTCATATTCTTCTTTTCCTTCACGTTCATAGGTGTAGTCTTCTACGAAAAAAGACTTGAAGGGGGCAGCTGGCAGTGAAAGCCATTCTCCACGTCATCGAATATGATTTTAGAAACTTCTTCCGGTACCGCTGGTTTATTATCGGACTGATCGCTATGAACCTAGCCGATCTATTCATCAGCGCCGTAGTTTTCACCCAAATGACAAGAGGCATAGTCGATTACTTCAGATTCTTCGCTCCGGGGCTCGCAGTCTTAGGGCTATTTGCCTCAGCATTCATGATTGGCAGAGAAATCAACATGGAAGTCCGCCGTGAAATACATCACTACCTACTCAGCTTGCCAATGTCTCGAACTGAGTTAGCTATTGGACGCCTGTTGGGAGGTGGATTCCGCGGCATGCTTTACATGACTCCTTTGCTCTTGACCAATTTTGTTCTACTTGGCCTTCCAACTTTGCCTCAATTACTGCTGATATTGTTAGCTTTGTTTCTGTTAGCCATCGGAATTTCAGGTGTCAGCATCTCAATTGCTGTTTCAACCACGAGTTTCGAGAAGTTTGTGACAGCTCGAGGCGTTGTTTACTATTTGTTTTTCTTCTGCAGCTCAGTCTTCTACCCAATGGCGATTATCCAAACGCTTGAAGCAAGAGGCTTAACACCGTTGGTCAGGTTTGCCCAAATCAACCCGTTGACAAATGGTTCTGACCTTATTCGTTCCTTTCTATTGGGTTCTCCTTCGTTTTCGCCTCTTATGCTGCTAGATGTAGCGGTGTTCTCCGTGATTTTTGCTTGCTGCGCCACATTCGCGTACACCAAAATCCTGATGAGACACTAAAGGCGTCCAAAGGCATGTCAACGATTAAATCTGAGAAACGCAATATCCGTTCTCTTCCCTTACCAGTTGACTAAGGCTGAGCAAACGATGACGGGAATCAAATCTATATTTGAACCCAAAAGCGTCGTATTAATTGGGTCGAGCAAAATAAGAGAAAAAGTGGGCATGACCTCGCCCGAGATGTTTGACAGCGTAATCCACAACCTAACCAGGTTCTTCAAAAGAGAAACGCATATTGTAGACTTGGAAGGAAAAAAGGGCGTCAAAACAGTTAACAAAGTGCCCCACGCACCTGAACTCGCGGTTGTCATACTTCCTCCAACCGACGCAATCGAACAAGTCGAGAACGGAGCTAAAAAAGGCATCAAAGCCTTCCTGTTGCTGACCGGTGGCTTCAAGAACCTGCAACGCAAGAAACTGTCAGATATTATTCGTCAATACGGCATTCGTATTTTGGGACCAAACACAATCATGGGCGTCATCAACACAGCCAATGGATTGAACACCACTTTTGAACGCGACGTAATGCCGCCTAAAGGTGACATTTCAATTGTCTCCCAAAGTGGCGGTGTGGGCGCCTGCCTACTAGATTGGGTTTGCTTTTATGGAGTTGGAGTGAGCAAATTCGCTTTCATGGGCGACAAAATCGACGTTGACGATGTTGACTTGCTACGCTACTTTGAGAAAGATCCGAACACGAGGGTACTATGTTTCTACATGGAAGGCATCGAAAAGGGGCGAGAATTCATCGAAGTAGCCAAAGAAGTCGTGAAAACCAAGCCCATTCTAGCTTTGAAAGGCGGGGTGACAAGGGAAGCGGCGAAGCGTGCAATGTCGCACACGGCTTCTGTTGCGGGCTCAGATGTTGTGTTTGACGCTGCATTCAAAAAGGCTGGAATTATACGGGTTGAGGACGTTGAGCAACTCTTAGACTCAGCTGTGGCGTTGTCCAAGCAGCCTCCACTAAAAGGTGACAAAATAGCAATTGTGAGCAATGTCGGTGGACCAGCGATTTTGGCTGCAGATGCGGTTGTTAGAAACGGTTTGAAACTTGCCACATTGTCAGAGAAGACTCGGCTGAAAATTGAGAAGAAGTTTCCTGGAGTTGAGGCAGTTAACCCAGTCGATCTGATTGCTGACGCTAGGACGGATAGATACTCATTCGTCTTGGACGCTGTTATATCCGACGCAAATGTTGACGGCGTCATGGTCATAAACATGCTCAAATCCACATTCTTTGAACCAGAAGACAGTCTTGCTGTGGCTGCAACTGCTGCTAAATATAACAAACCTGTGGTTGATGTGCCTGCTGGAGGAGAGGACTTCACACTTGTTCGGGAAGTCCTGAGAGATACAGCCTTGCCAGCTTATAATCTGCCGGAGAAGGCTGCGCGAGCACTGAAAGCTTTAAGAGCCTATGGGAGAGTCACAACCGCAAACTGAAAGACCTGGCGTTTCTGACACATCTTTTCGGGGCTTTTAGGAGTAAATGCAAGCGAGCAGCATATGTGAGCTAGCTTTTCCTACTCCATAGAGTGAACGCATAAAGAGCCACGAGGCAGATCGGTAACAAAAATATGTGCCATATCACTGAGGCGGTGATTAGCGGACTCAAAAACCAATAAAATATGGCGTTAGGAGAACCTGTGATGGCATTGATAACGAAATACAACGCTACTGCTGTTAGCAAGCCTATTAGCAAGGCTTGGTTGCTAAGCCATCGGTCTTTGCTGTCTAACTCAACAGTCTCAGGCAGAAGGCTTCTTAGAATAGGCATTCTACTGCTTCTGGGAACCAGCGAAAAGGCATAGACTAAGAATGGAGCCAAGCCCAGTCCAAACAAAAGCCCAGTGAAGAGTCTTGCTTCGTTTGTGCTGGTTCTCAGACCTATCCACTGGGTTCCAGCGTCAATCATCATGGGTGCAATCATCATTGCGGTTATTATCAAATGGGGTGGACCGGGCGAGTGCTTTCTGCGCATGGGCAAGAGAAGATATCCAAGGAGTAAGCCTATGTAAGCTCCAGTATCTCTAGCGCACACGGGCAGGTATTGTCCGCCCACGAAAAGCGTTCGATCGGGGAGCTGATGACAGACGAGACTGCCTATAAAGGTGAAGAGAAAAATAAGCGGGTTGTCAGCCGTATACGCTGAACCCCCGGGTATCATTGGCTATGAGCCACGGGTTTTAGCTCGGGGGTGGAGGCGCACCGGTTTTCTTTTCTTTTCTGACGACCAAGTATATGATGAGTCCAATAAGTCCAAGTATGAGCACGATGATAAGCCAAAGCGCACCACTCATTCCGCGAGATTCGGCGTCTCTGTACACCCAGATGCAAAGCAGTATAGCAATGATGAGCCAAATGATAGGCAAAAGACACAGCAGACCGAGACCGAAGAAGACCCACTCAGCTTGTCCTGCTAGTATCGGTATCAATCTTTCCACCTTAGCGGCTTATTGTTTCGGATACCTTATAAAACTTGCACTTGTCGGATAGAAACTGAATACAATGTATGGATCGTCAATGCCTTCGGAATCAATCTTCCACCTGATGCCTCAGTACGCACTCCGCAGAATTCATAGGTATTTTCGAGTTTTGGGCTTCAAGTTCGCAAGAATGCCTAGCTTCAATGCTTCTGCAGGTAGTCATACAGATCGCGAAGGTACTTTGAAACGCTGTCTATACGTTTGCTCATTTCTTCAACCTTAGTTTCGAGGCGAACAACTCGTTCGCGTAGTTCGATCATTTCATCTGATGTCACATAACGCACCTGATACCGTGATATGCTGAAAACACTATTTTATGTTTGCTCAGACTCTTCCAGCTTAGCGGGTAGATACTCATCTACGATATATGTTAAGCCGTATCGGCTGAAAGCCTCTTGTTCAGCCTTTTTCTTAATCTTGAAGAACGTTTTGGTCTCCCTTTGCCACAAAGCTCCTTCATAACGCGGGTCTTTCTGCAATTCGTACAGGCGTTTGACGTCTACGTCGGTCAACGGGTCGCTGGGCAGCTTATAGTCGACTATGTCGCTTGCCCACACTCCGCTCCATTTAGCGTCTGGTGTCGTCAACTCTCGGAGATGAGCAGCGTTGGCTGAGCCTGAGATAATGACCATAGCAATGTGCATTCCCCAAGGGTCGCCATCAGTGAAAATATGGACTGGCAAGTCGAGTTCTTGGTCGAGTCTCTGTATCAAGTGACGTGTCGCCCTCGGCGCTTGCCCAGCTGTGAGCACAAGTATCGCGTTGAATTTTTTGTGCACCCGTTCCTCGACGAATCTGGTGAATAAACCGCCTTTCTCAATAGCTATGACTTTGTCGGCGCTCGTTTTGACAAACTCAGACGAGGTTAATGCCGGGCCTATCATGACTCCGTCAGGATGCGACGTCAGGTTGAGGCGTTTGCCCTCGTAGCCTGGTACCGTGTATTCGATCGTTAGGTCTCCGAATATGGCTGAGCGCTCTTCTGGAAATACGTTGAAGTCTTCTCGCGCGTATTTGGACACGGTTTCAAGGTCGGTTATGACGTTGTCTGATTCTGCTTGGTCTTTGAAGGTCATTTCGTAGGCTTGTGCGGAGTAGTAAACGTCTCGCAGAGTTGAGGTTTTTCTCTGTTTAGTTAGCTCGTCGGCGAAGTACGCTGCCCAAACAAGTTGGGTAAACGGGCGTATGTGGCGTATGTTTCGGCTGCTTCGGCGCACAGTTTTGTCGCCCAGTACGTATTGGCGAAGCTTTGAGTCGTAGTATATGTTCTCGATGCTGCGGCTGGGCATCTTTATCCATGGAAACGTGCCCTTTTCCATCTGCTCGTACAATGTGCCGCCGAAATCTTTCAGGTTGGCTAAAACCTCTTTTTTTCGGCCAGCAGCCGAATATCTAGTCCGTTTCTTCATAGATTCTCACACTCTTCAGCAATTTGCTTATATCAGGCGGATGCTTTTTCTTGGCTAATCCAGTTGAGAACTGTGCGATTTTTGGCAGGTATTTTGCGAAAGTGCTTAATCGCTTTCTTTCTCGTTCCACGTTTTCCTGCCGTGTCAAGAAGTGTTGCATGCCACGTGCGGCGTCTCGTATGGCGTTTAGGATTTCTTTTTTTACTTCAGGTCGGTCAGCGATGAATTCTTTACCCACGGTCTTGTAGGGTACCTTGGTGCTGCACAAGTGAACGAGTATGGCGATGGGCAGGTCCGGCGACACTCTGTATCTGCGCCAGTTCATCGATTTGATTATTCTCCAGCTTACGTCGCTGGCTTCATCATACAGGAGTGGGATGCGGTTTGCGAACCTGTAAAGGACGAAGTCGTTCTTTTTCGGTGTATTGCCGCCGTACGCGATAGCAGCTTCAACAATGAATGGATGTCCAGAATAAGTTGCTGGAGGCCTCTGGCTAACAGAGATGAATTCGGGCTGCAGTTCCTTTAGTATACCTGCCTTCAACAAATCTGTGCCGAGCGGAGACAAGCAGCTAGCGTCTGGCGCCAAGAACCCGTCGAATCTCTTCAACATGTGAACTAAGCGTACCACTTCGTCTGGCTTGAGTCTGCGGGGGTCTTTTGTCTTGCCTATACCTGCGAATTCAAGAAATCGATGGGCTGTCTTGTCGCCCACGCGAAGAAAATGGTATCGCATGAAGTCAATCATGTTGCGGCATGGCGTTATGCGCATTAGGCGCTGTATGGTCTCCACATCGACGCCATATGGATGCGGCTTAGTTTCCTTTGGGGGCAGTGGCATTTCTGTTGTTGCCCGAGTGAATCTGTATAGCCGACCTTTTGGGTCGATGAACGTGATGTTAGCATATGGGTTAACCAAGGCGGTCTGTTTGAGGTATTCGATTATGCGTGGCATAGCTTTACTGTAATCGGCTTCAAGACTGAAGTCAACGACTGTGCCACGCCAACCCTCCTTGTTGAAGAGGATCTTGCGATCTAAGACAACTGGGCGGTTGCGTTGAATATCCACCATGAGCTTGTAGAAGTAGATTTTGGCGCCGCCTGTGCCCGAAGCAATAAACGCGGGTTTGTGAGTAGTTATCTGCCCATACAGGAGCGCCATTGTTCCGCCCAAACCGAACGTGCCCCTTGCCTGCTTTAGCCTGTATTTGGAGCCAAATAGAACCTGACCAAAGGCTGAGGGTATGTGCCGCGCTGGCACACCTGAGCCGTTGTCTTCTATACGCAGCCTGTACACACCCGTCTCGAAGGTTTCAGCTGCTTCCTCCTCTTCCTCGACTTCGCCTTTCTTCTCGTTTTCAAGTGCACTTACGAATTTCTCTTGGTCTTCGTACGAGAGCCGAACGTAAATGTCTGGTGGTATCCGTACTGCATCTGCCGCGTCTAGCGAGTTTTCTATCAGTTCACGTATCGAGCTGAAAATGGCACGAGCTGGATTAGTGAAGCCAGCGATATCTCTGTTCCTGTAGAAGAAGTCGGCAGCTGAGATCTCTTCAAACGTTGTTTCAGTCACACGTATCCGCTCGAGCTCTCAAAGTTTAGGTGCGTCAGTTAATCCGCAAGAATATGCAGACAACCCTCTTTTTAACTTTTAACACAAAAAACGCTAAAAAAGTCTTCCCGGAAGCAACTGCTTTGCCTTGAAGAAGATGCTGCCAACAAGCAAACTGCTTTTGTTCTGCACTCCTATTCGCTGAAAGAATTTAAATCTGAGAAACGAAGCTTTCATAACCGTTAATATCAGCCGAGCTCTGCAATATCAAGAAGCCTGTGCCTCACTTGCTCTAAGGTGTTACAATGAAGCTGCTGAAAGAATGTTGGATTTCGCCCTCGCTGCTGCACCTGCCATTATTCGACCTGGCCGCCCTACTCGGCTTCATTGAGTTAAGCAACGAAGTGGGTGACTGACGATCAGATCGAAGTACATTAAGAAAGTTCTGCTTGAGTGCCTGCATTCGAGTCGCTTTGTGAACCTTTTCGTGACATCTGCTTGCACTTGCAAGTGCATAATGTGTGGCGTTTGGGGGCAAGGAGCCCACTATATATCTGATAAGACTTTTGATGACACGGTTGAAGTTCTTGAGGGTCTGGGATTTTACAATTTTTCTCTCACTGGAGGAGAACCGCTCCTACATCCAAAATACTTTGATTACATGAAAAACCTCGACAGAAAGGGACTCTACACAAATTCGCCCACGAATGGAACATTGCTGACCGAAAAGAATGTGTCAAAGTTGAGGGAGGCAAGCGTCGACTCGATTTTTGTTTCCGTTGACTCGTTAAAGGCGGAAACAGCTGGCTTCATAAGGCATCATCCAAACCAGCTGCATAAGGCATTGAATGGACTTAAGCTGCTAAAGAAATATCAGATTCCCAAGGCAGCCATCATCGTGCTTTCCAATTATAACATTCACAATTATGTTGATATGATCGTTGAATTGGACGAGGAATATGATGCCCCGAGCATCCTTTGTTTCCCAGATTGGGGCGTCGGTCCCTTAGATAAAATACTGGAGAATCAGCCAAACCCGAATGACACGCTGATCCCCGTCTTTGACAGAAGCAGGCTGATTCGGCTTATCGATGAACTGCTTGACTTGAAAAAGCGTGGCTATCGCTTGTTCAACGCTACTGAATACTTGCTGGATGTTAGGCGGACTTATCTGGGTGAGCCTAGACGTATATCTTGTTATGGCGGCTATTATGTCCTTAACGTGGACTGGAATGGTTATGTGACAGCGTGTTTCAACAAGAAGACTCCACTATGCCATATCACCCATTTGAATCAAGATCGGTTAGTCAAGAATCCTTGCTTTCGATGTTTGAATCAGTGTTTCGTTGAGTTGTCCTACGTAGCCGAGAACATGGCAAAAAAGCGTTTCTGGACAGTTTTGGACGACTGGTCGACGATTTTCAGAGCGCTACACTAGCGATCTTCAGGTGGTTTTTCCCATATTTCGAGCTTCTTTTTCTTCAATTCTCGTCTCTTTCTGTGCAGGTAGCGGTAGACTGTGCTGTGCTGACTCCCTCGTAGTAGCATTTTGACGGCTTCTCGAGCTATTTCCATCTGATCCATGTTCGCTATGATCGCAACAGTGTGTCCATGAACTGAAACGTCAGCTTCTGTAAGCTCTTCAATTATTCGTCTTGTTTTGCCCTCTTGCCCGATAATTCTGCCCTTAACTCGCTGCAATTCAGACTGTGAAGTGCCAAACATTTCGCGCAGGTCGATTACTTCCAAAATGGCCTCTTCATCGTCAACTAACCGAAAGGCTCGGTCAGGCGAGAAGCCTCTTCCAACTGCGGTTATCACTTCTTGCGCTCGAAACAGCAGCGACGGGTCTTCCGCTTCAGGAGCCAGCATGATTGTGACATCGCCTGTTTCACTGTCTATCGTCAATGATACTCTGAGTCGTTTCTCTAAGACTTGCTTCACTTTGCCCTCTGGACCAATCAACGCCCCTATACGGTCTTTAGGAATCCTCGTGAAAGTACTAGCCCTTGCCACGACCTGTCACCTTCTTGTATGCCTCATCCAAAGAGAGAGTTTCGACGCCTAATCGTCCGAAATATCGATTCAAGTTTTCCAGATCTCTGCGCAGTAGTTGATCAGCCATAGGGTGCTCTAAGGGAACAGCCTGCGACACGTCAAACAAGACAGGACGGTTTTTCCGGAGCATTATGTTGTATTCACTTAAGTCCCCGTGCACTAATCTCGCCTTCTGATACAGTTTCTCCACGTCATTCAGGATTTGACTATAGATTCTTTTGGGGTTCTTGATTTCGGTTTCTCTCAGCAAAGGCGCACTTTCACCGTCAACTCCAACAAACTCCATGATCAACACGTTGTGGCTCACGTCGATCGGCTTGGGCACTCTCACACCAGCTTCGACAGCTTGCGTCAAATTTCTGAACTCTTTCTGAGCCCAAGCATAAACCAGCGAACGGGTGTCACGTTTAACGTGCTTGAAGCGCGGATCACCCTCGATGTAAGGTATCATGCCCCGCTTAAACTCCGCTGAGATCGTGAGGAATATTTTGATGGCTAGCGCTGTGCCCTCCTTGTCCTTGCCCCAGTAGAGTTTGGATTCTTTCCCAGCCTTGACTGCACCAAAAATCTGATCTATTACGCCTTTGTTCAAGAAGTCATATATGGTCATTAGGGTTGAGCGGTCGAAAACCTCTTCAAGAGCTTCATATTCCTCGCTGCGCTTTTCCTTCATCAGCCGTTCGATTTCGTAACGCTCTTCCCTTCGCCTAAGCTTCTTCTCCACATGCTTTCGAAAAGACAAGAACAATCTCCTAAACGTTCAAGAAACTCAGAGCGTGAGGTAGCCCTTTCTTCTCAGCCAATCAGCCTGCCCCCTCGTGTAACGCCAGATGATATCGCCCCTGCTCTCCGACTGAAAGTCCCAAGGAGAAACCAAGACGATGTCGCCTTCACGAATCCACACGCGCCGCTTAATCTTACCTCTGATACGACACATTCGCTCATGTCCATCTTGACACTTGACCAAAATGCGGTCGAAGCCCAACATCTTGACAGCCACGCCTAGAACATCATTTGCAACAGGCAGCACCATGCTTTGAAAGTCAGTCTCGCTCACAACCTTCTTCTTGCCCAAATAGCCACCTCAACTCGAACAGCGTGCTTGTGCTACAACACAGACATCAACTCTACCTTAAATATCTTAATGGACTCAAACATAATGCAACAGACTCAAAACAGCCACTCGCTACAACTGAGCTGTGCACGTAGGCATTAGGTAATGCTTGTTTTTTTGATTTCCTTCAACAGATGCTGTTACTGATCGTGAACAGGAATTCTGCTGCTGTATTGCTTGCGTGTCCCACTATGCGTCTGGGTTTTCAGTTTTTTACTCTGCGTCTTTTCCCAACGAAGGTAACGTTCCACAGCGGTTTTGGGATCAGGATTCTTGCCACTCGCTTTTTCCTTTGTCCACGCTGCGGTGCCAATCTTTCTTCGATATACAAGCTGTCCTGCCTTGTAGAAAACCCGCCAAGGTCCCAACTCTGGACTATACTGTTTGAGGTAAAGACTGCAGGGCAACTCAGAACATTGACCGCAATACTCAACATTCTTCTCCAGAGTACATGCATAAGTTCGGCACCTGCCCCACGAAGGCCTACCGCGCGAGGGGATGCAGCTCAAGCATTGCTTCTTGTAGTATAGGCATTCACCACAGTACAGACCGCAGGGCGCCGCGAGGTTGCTGCTTTCAATGCATGCCACAGAAATCGCCTTGTCATGGGCTATTTCATTTTACTTTTCGGTATTCTGATGGCGAAGCGGCATCGCAGGTCTCCTTTGAGCGCAGTCTCAAGCAGGTCTACATGGACTGGTTCGCCGAATATCACGTCATAGGGCAGTTTTTCATAGCCGCCGCTGCAATAGCAAAACACAGGTGAGATCTTGGGTTTTCCGTCGCGTATGGCTGTCCTTACCAAGGGACAGTGGCAAGCATAATACCTTTTCATGACAAGGTCTTTCTCAGCCATGTATCGGTTTGGTGCAAACGGGATCTTAGTCACGTATATTCTGTCGCCATGTCTGACGCCATTCTGAATCTCTGGGTTTCCCTTGACAAACTCAAGAACTTCTGGAGTGATTTCCTGCTCGTACCACAACTGCTCTTTTCTCATGTAGCTAGCTAATTCCTTTATGAATCTGCGATGCTCGTCCTTCAAGAACTCGTCTATGCTCTCAGCTTTCTCGAATCGTTCCTTCTTATCGGCGAAAGCCTCTTCTGGTACTTTGTGGTAGTTCCATGCAAGGATCTTTCTGCATGTTTCGCTGGGCAACTCAGCTTCCATTCCATCAACAATCATCTTGGTAAGCCTCGGGTAGCTTTCCTGAGGTGTACCCAGCGGCGGCAACTCAAACCTTTGATAAACTCTGCGGCGCACTTCTTCCCCTGCAATGCCTGCCAGTCTTTCGCCGATGTCGGGCAACACGTTCCTGGCGCCTATAAGCGATACCAGATATATGAAATGGTCGTTTTTCTTCGCAAGGCGGCAGTAACGGGCAACGGCAATCAGTCTGTCTATAGAATTTTTGTCTTCTTTTGTGAGTGATGAGACGTAATCCTTAAGCTCGTCCAGACTCACGGACTCGAGTGAAATGCCCTTCCTCCTAAGATACTCCTTAAACTCTCTGACCGCATTCACCGAGATGTCAATGCTGTCGGCGGTCAAGCCACGCCCTTTAAGATGCTTTCGGAACTCGCTTTCTCTCAGCATTATCACACTCGTTGGCAGAATCGCACATCAAAGATGCCTTTAAAGCTTCAGCTCTAATTGTACGGAGATCCTAGGATTCCGACAAAAGCGCACTGTTTTTCTTATATTCTGACTATCTGTGCGTGTGGTATGCCCTTTATTTTCAGTATGGCTTCTGGATGAACTAGTCCTGCGTTGACTGCCTGTCTAACTATGCATTTGCCAACCATGTTTACGATGGTTGACTGCTTGACAAGCTCAATTGCCTCCTCCATCGTCACTTTCATTCCCTTGTAGAATTCTTCCCTAACTTCAAACACGATTTTGCCATCTCGCAGCGTTTTGCCACAAATCTCACAGTCGCAAGTGGCTAAGACAGTTTGATTGCCCTGTTTACGCACGTTCACGTAGACGTCAGTCAATACTGTTGCCATCTGGGAAGGGTTTTCAATGTTAAACCTATGTGCCAACATGACAATATAGCTTTTGGCTTAAATGACAAAAGCACCACCAGCGCCATTTGTAGGCAACACAGGATTCGGGTCGCAGAACCCTGCCGTATGACGACGACTTCCAGAGGAGCTCCCCCGGCTCACTCACAATTTGTGACCACAACTGATGCGTTTCACCTGTGACTGCAAAATGCGTTCTCTCCATATGCGTCGCCTTTTATACCCTCCTAAGCCTCTCCACTCAATCAGACAAAAAATGACAGGAGGAGGTGAAGCATCATGGCAAGCTTGACACGAAACGGATCTAAAACAGCCCCAGAGGCTGCGCAGAAGGAATTGGACTTCGCCAAAGCAGTTGTACAAGCGCACAACTACCTAGGCAAAGTAGTGTAGAACTGCGTAGCCTCCGCCTCTGTTTTCTCGCTCACTGGTTCTATATGGCTCTGATGCTTGATTTTGCTCCGCACGCATCGCAGGTCAAAAACGAGAAACGCTTTTCCTTTCTGATTTTTGTGTCAGGTCTTTTACATACTGGGCAAATCACGAATTCCTGCGCGTAGTGTTGAATCAGACTGTCCAGTGTGTCAGTTTTGAATTTTCCCTGAAAGATGGCGCGTGCACCGTTGATTGAACCAGCTGTTGCCATTTCTCGAGATAGGTAACGCAGCAAATGCAAGGGGTCGCGGTTCATCGCTTCAGCAATCTCCTTGTAGTTAATGATGTAAGTGCGCATGCCAATCGTGCCGCTTTTCACCTTGGGAATCTCAAATCGTTTGTGCTCGAAGAACTCGTGTGGCAGTTGATCATGCGCTCTCTTGAGCAATTCTCTGTAATCAGTATTCATCTCGTCTAATCACCCTCAAGTTTCCAAATGGGTATTAGTAGACCATCCTAAAGGCAATCGCCATCACTTAAATATTTTTAAACACACCGCGGCAAGAACACAGGCAAGATAGGAAAGCCTAGCCGTATGTACGCTGACATATGGACATGGGAAAAATGCCGAAACAAACTTAGCACATTACGTGGTAGACTGGGCTTCGAAGATAGGTCTGATCTACGCTTTCTCAAGATATCACTATCTTTGGAAACTGGAGAATTGCTTGACGAAATAAGAAACGAACCCTATCCAGAGGCCAAGCCAACCGTCTACTGCATACTCTCAGGGTACGCCGAAGCCAAGCCCACAACGCATGCTCAAAAGCTGATTGCTTTTTCGCAGCTACCAGGCGGCATGGCCTACAACGCAGCATTCATACGCAGAGCAGTAAGACCCATCGAGCACGTCTTCGGAACTAATGCACAGCGCTTGTGGACGGCTGCCCGAATATTCGATGCAGAGAGGCTGAGTCACAGCGACTGCTCTGTCAAGATTCCCGCTCTTCCATTCGTGCCCATCACTATCATTCTGCATGAGGCAACATCTGAGTTCGCAGCTTCAGCCATCATGCTCTTTGACTCAACGGTCAGCAACTTTCTCACCACAGAACAGATCGCCATGCTTGGCGAACTTACGTCTCTTCGGCTTACCCACGCCAATGAAGCGATAGCTTAAAACATGTCACGCTGAGATTATAGCGTTCTATCGCCAAACGGTGGCACGAACTTGATCAAAGCTCACGTTCATCCCTACATTCCAAACAGTATAGCCGAAACAAAACAGGAAATGATGAACGAAATCGGCATAAAAACCATAGACGAACTCTACACTGACGTCCCTAAACAACTCCGTTTCACTCGAAAGTTGAACCTGCCGGAAGCGATGTCAGAACAAGAGGTTAGCCGTCACATTGAGGCTCTTCTATGCAGAAACAAGAACACAGAAGACATGCCTTCCTTTCTAGGAGCAGGCTGCTGGCATCACTACGTGCCAGCCGTAGTGGACAGCATCGTACAACGAAGCGAGTTTTTGACCTCTTACACTCCTTATCAACCGGAGATTTCGCAGGGTATGCTGCAAGCCTTGTTTGAGTATCAGAGCATGATCTGCGAGTTAACAGGCATGGACGTGGCCAACTCGTCCATGTACGATTGGTCTTCCGCCCTGGGTGAAGCAGTACGCATGGCAGTACGCATCAACAACCGCACTCAAGTAGTCGTGCCCAGAATCATTCACCCAGACAGATACGCAACACTGCAAACCTACGTCGAACCCCTCAAGATGCACATTGAGAAAGCAGACTATAATCGAGAAACGGGCGTGATCAATCTCGAGAGCCTGAAGGAACAAGTCTCAGAAAAAACCGCCGCAGTCTATATAGAAAACCCGTCTTACTTGGGTTTCATTGAATCTCAAGTGGAAGAAAGCGCCGAAATAGCTCACGACAAAGGAGCATTATTCATAGTAGGCGTCGACCCAACTTCACTTGGAGTTCTGAAAGCTCCAGGGGATTACGGCGCTGACATAGTTGTCGGCGAAGGTCAACCCTTGGGCAATCACCTCAACTTTGGCGGACCGTTACTAGGATTGTTTGCATGCAGAGGCGAGATGGAGTTAATAAGGCAGATGCCAGGCCGCGTCATCGGCATGACAACGACGCTGAAAGGAGACAAAAAAGGCTTCTGCATGGCCTTGCAGACTCGCGAGCAACACATACGCCGTGAGCGCGCAACTTCAAACATTTGCACAAACGAGGCATTATGCGCTATGGCGTCAGCCGTTTACCTTGCCCTACTTGGACCAAAAGGATTGAAAGAGCTGAGCGAAAGCATCATGATGCGTACTCGATATGCGATGCACAAGCTAAACCTGATTAAAGGCCTTAGAACGCCATTGTTCCAGTCACCGCACTTCAAAGAATTCACAGTTAATTTCGACAAAACCGGAAAGAAGGCTCAGAGCATTCACCGAACCTTACTCAAGAAATATGGGATTCAAGGAGGCAAGAGCATCTCGAAGGAGTTTCCAGAACTCGGTCAAACTGCGCTCTACTGTGTCACAGAAGCACACTCAAGACATGAAATCGATCAACTCGTGCAAGGTTTGAGAGCTGTCTTGAAAGGTAAGAGGTGAAGAGCAATGTACAGACAAGCACTGTGGAACGAAAAGGTCATTTTTGAACTTGGGGGCAAGGGTCGAAGAGGCTTCTTTCTGCCAGGCGCTGAAGATGAAGTCCTCAAACTGGCAGGCGACCCTGTCGAGGAGCTACCCAAAGCTGTTGTGCGGTCTCAACCGCCTAGGCTACCTGAGCTTTCCGAGGTTGAGGTAGTTCGCCACTTCACAAGGCTTTCACAGATGAATTATGGCGTGGATATGGGCTTCTATCCCTTAGGAAGTTGCACCATGAAGTACAATCCAAAAATCAACGAAGCGCTGGCTGGAGTCGCTGGCATAAGTGAACTTCACCCGAACCAAGACGAAGACACTGTTCAAGGCATACTGGAAATCATGTACACACTGTCGCGTTGGCTCGCCGAGATAACAGGCACACATGAAGTTTGCCTCCAGCCCTCTGCTGGGGCACACGGCGAACTACTAGGCGCTCTCATTATGAGAGCATGCCACAAATTCAACGGCGACGCTGAGGAGCGAACAGAACTCATTGTGCCAGATTCGGCGCACGGCACGAATCCAGCAAGCGGAACAATGGCTGGTTTCAAAATCGTTGTTGTACCCTCAGAGCAGAACGGCACACTTGACCTGAGGGCGTTGAGGGCGGCTGTTTCAAATAACACGGCAGGTTTGATGCTAACTAACCCGAATACACTTGGGCTTTTTGAAGCGGATATCGCTGAAATAGCTGATATCATTCACAAGGCAGGCGGCTTGCTCTATTATGACGGAGCCAATCTGAACGCAATAATGGGCAAGACAAGGCCTGGAGACATGGGCTACGACATAGTCCACATAAACATCCATAAGACCTTCGGCACACCACACGGCGGCGGCGGTCCTGGATCAGGCCCAATAGGCGTGAGCAAAGAGTTGGCGAAGTTCCTTCCTGTGCCTCAAGTCGCATACGACAGGAAGAGAGACCGTTTCTACTTGGACTATGATAAGGCTGAGAGCATTGGCAAGATTCGAAGCTTCTACGGCAATGTTGCAGTGTTGTTGAGAGCTTACGCTTACATACTAAGTATGGGCAGTGAAGGCTTGGAGGAAGCGGCTGAAATCTCAGTTTTAAACGCTAACTATCTGGTTAAGAAGCTGAGCGGAATCCACGGCTTGGAACTGCCCTATGCAAGGGGTCGCTCAAGAAAACATGAGTGTGTCTTCAGCGTCAGGTCGATGTACAAGGATACTGGCGTTAGAGCTATGGATGTAGCTAAGAGGCTACTGGACTATGGATTGCATTCGCCGACAACGTATTTTCCCTTGATTGTAGATGAAGCTCTTATGATCGAGCCGACAGAATCAGTAGAAAAGGAGGAGCTGGATCGATTCGTCGAAGCTTTAAAGAAGATCTCCGAAGAAGCATACTCAAATCCTAATTTGGTGAAAAACGCGCCCTACAATGCATCTGTGACTCGCTTGGACGAAGCCAAAGCGTCGCATCCTAAGACCATGGCTTTGAGCTGGCGCATGCAACAAAATCGTAATGTTATTAAAGCCGCGTCTTCCTAACCTTAAGTTCAAACTGCAGTGATAAGCTTTGAACGAATTAGAAACCAAGGTGAAGAACGAGGTCGAAAAAATCATCGATCCAGAGACGGGCCTGACGTTTGGGCAAATGAGCCTCATTCAAAGTGTGAAAGAACAGGAGTCAGGCGTGGTGAAAGTTGACTTTGTCCCGACGAGCCCATTCTGTCCAATTGCGTTCAAATTTGCGTTAGATATTAAGGCAACAGCTAAGAAAGTGGCCGGTGTCAAAAAGGCCTACGTCTACGTGCATGGACACACCATGGAAGAAAACATCAACCAAACGGTAAACAAAGCAGAATAGGTCTGACGGAAGGCAAGTTGACTGTCAAAGTAACTGTGCGGTTTTTCACAACACTGCGGGAAATAACTGGAAGAAAGAAGGAGCATTTTGAATTTTCCAAGGCTGTAACTGTGAACTCGCTGCTAAGGCAGTTGTCAAAAAAGTATGGGCAAGAGTTCGACGACTACATGTTTGACGAGTTAGGCGACGTGCGCGGTCACTTACAAATCCTAATCAACGGTCAAAGCGTCACAACAATGCGCGGCTTGAAGACTCAACTCAAAGACGGCGATCAGGTGGCCATTCTGCCGCCTATTGGCGGAGGTTAGCACCGATAGCGTCTAAAACGCTTATTAGTCGAGGCTGAAATGACAAGATAGCTTCAAGTTTGTGGGTTGAAGGATTAGTTGAAGTGTCAGCAGTGTGGCAGAGAAGAGGTTTTGCCTTTTAAATGTGCGTTCTGTAATGGGCTGTTCTGCGCTGAGCATCGCCTGCCTGAAAACCACAACTGCTCAGAAATACGGAGGGCGAAGACACCGAAGGAGGAGGCGCCCTCGTATGAGTTTAAGGTCACATATCAGCCTCGGCAACTCGCACAGAGATTCAGATTCAGCTCAACTGAGATCAGAGACTTAGCCTTGAGCGCATTGCTGGTTTCAGGTGTGGGTCTTTCATTTTTAGGTTTTCGTCTTGTGGCAAGTCCGCTAAACACTGTAGCAGTGTTGGTGGTTGTTTTCACAGGCTCATTTCTGATACATGAGATAGCTCACAAGTTTGTTGCTCAACGCTACGGGTTGTGGGCTGAGTTTCGCTTGACGCTCATAGGCGCTCTTCTAACGTTGATATCCGTTGTCTCGCCGTTCAAGATCATTTCTCCTGGCGCCGTGATGATTGCCGGAGTTGCGGGCAAGGACACCGTTGGCAAGACTGCTGTTTCTGGGCCTATTACGAATTTGATGATATGTACGGGTTCTTTCGCGTTTACCTTCTTGATTCCTCAGCGCAATCCGTTTTTTGAAGTGGCCCTTTTCTCTGCTGCTTTTAACGCCTTTATCGCTGTTTTGAACCTGGTTCCCTTTGGGATGTTTGATGGGTGGAAGGTTTTTCAATGGAGCAAACTCGTCTGGGTGTTAGCCTTTCTTTCTTCAGCTGCCTTGCTGGTTGAAATATTCTGGCTATACTCGGATCTTATTCAGTTCTAGAAAAGGCTTGACTCCTCAGGTCTAAGGGGTTACAGGAGTTCGATGCTTACGAAGACTTCTTCGGGCACGCGAATGCGCATGATTCGGCGCATGACTCGTTCTTCGGCGTCTATATCGATTAAACGCTTGTGTATGCGCATCTCCCATTTGTCCCATGTTTGTGTGCCTTCGCCGCAGGGTGTCTTCAAAACTGGCACGCGCAGGTGTTTGGTTGGCAAGGGCACGGGTCCGACGATTTTAACGCCTGTCTTATCGGCGATGGATTTCAGCTCCATGCACACCTCTTCCAACTTCTTGAAGTCGGTGCTTGTCAAGCGAATCCGTGCTTTTCTCGCCATCGCCACGCTTCCTTTATTCAGGTTGCCCTAAATCCACAGCCTTACCTTTTAAATACTTTTTCCTTTGCTTTTCACCCCAAGTTTAGAAATGCTGTTTTTCTTGGAGGCTTCTTGCTACAGCTGTCGAAAGGTTTATTAGATTGGTATCGTTGTTGATATCGACATTGATATCGGAGGTGATATCCAAATTGTTTCCGTTCAGACATTGGATGCGGCACATGGCAATGGTTCCTAAAGGCTTCTTACGCTATCAAGTCTTGAAGTTGCTCAATGAAAAACCCATGTCAGGCTCCGAGTTAATGAGCGAAATTGAAAAGCAGACGGAAGGTCGTTGGCGACCGAGCCCAGGTTCAATTTATCCGTTGCTCTCTTGGTTGCAGGACAAGGACCACATCAAAGAAGCTGACGGTCAAGAGGCAGGAGTGAAGCGTTACGCGCTGACTGAGTCAGGTAAAGCCTTGCTCGCTGAGCATGACAAAAGACGCGAAGAAATGCGTAAGCGTTTCCCACATTTTGGTCCTGGTCCAGGATTTATGGGACCTATGTGGTTCGAGTTCTATCCGGAGAAGGCTAAGGAACTGCGCCGAGCTACTAAAGACCTTGTTATAGCTGTCTGGAAGCTTCGGGACCAGTTGAGAGAGGAGTACTCTGAGGAAGCGGCTCAGGAAGCCGCGAAAGCTTTAGAAGAAGCCGTTAAGAGGATTGAAGGCATAGCTAAGAAACTTAGGAGCGACTAGTTGCTTGACGAATGACGCTGTAGTAGTTGAAGGGTTGACCAAAGTCTTCAACAAGAATCTGGTAGCTGTAGACCACGTCAACTTCACGGTTAAAGAAGGGGAAATCTTCGGTTTCTTAGGTCCGAATGGCGCAGGCAAGACGACAACCATTAACATGCTAATAACTGTGTTGAGGCCAACTGAAGGAGACGCGGTTGTCTGCAATCACCATATATTGAAGGATGCCAGCGGGGTCAGGGACTGCATAGGCGTTGTTCCGCAAGAGTACACTGCAGACGAGGACCTAACCGGGTTTGAAAACGTGATTCTCTGCGCTGATCTGTATGGTATCCCACGAGATGAATCTAAGAAACGTGCTGAAGAGCTTTTGCAGTTGGTTGAATTGACCAAATTCAAGGGCAAGCAGGTAGCGACTTATTCAGGAGGCATGCGGAGAAGACTGGAGCTTGCTTGCGGTCTGATAAATAGGCCTCATGTGTTCTTTCTGGATGAGCCTACGCTAGGTCTGGACGTTCAGACTCGAGCAGCCACATGGAACTACATTAGACTGCTTAAGAAGCAATTCGGCATGACTATATTTATGACAACGCATTATCTGGAAGAAGCTGACATGCTGTGCGATCGCATTGCAATCATTGACCACGGAAAGATAATCACCATAGGAGCACCGAATGATCTCAAGGAATCGTTAGGTGGAGACATAATGACGCTCTCTATCCAAGACGGCGAAGCGGACATCTCCGATCTCATCAAGAAGGTTCCAAAGGTTAAAGAGGTCAAAAAGCAGGACGGCACGTACAGAATCAAAGTTGTAGACGGGGAAGAAACTGCTCCAACCATAATAGATGCGGTAAGATCTGAGGGTCATAAGGTTACAAGGCTTTCGTTGACCAAGCCAACTTTGGATGAAGTCTACCTTGAATACACGGGCAGATCGATACGAGAAGAGGAAGAGTCCAAAGAGAACTTTGCGGCTCAGAGAATGGCTATGCGTAAAGCTAGAGGCGAACGCACCAGGGGGTTTGGTCACTGATGAGCAAGAACAACAGTAATTCAAAGAATCCGTTGCATGGTCTTTGGGCGTTGACAAACCGAGATCTGAAGAAATGGTACAAGAACCCAATAATTCTCATGCTGGGCATAATTCAGCCTATAATATGGATGAGTCTCCTAGGCAAAGCAATGAATCTAGGCGCGATTTTCACAAGCAACTCCATTTCCTTTCCCCAAATTAATCCTCCTCTTCAGCCAGTGCAACAAGTCCAAATTGGAGAGTGGCTTTCGAATGTTGCGTCTAGCGCAATGAAAAACACCTTTGGAACGGCGGACTACTTTTCATACATGGCTGTGGGCATGATGTCTTTTGTAGTAATGTTTACGGCAATGTTCAGTGGCATGTCAATGGTTTTTGACAGACGCTTAGGCTTCTTGAACAAGGTTCTCAGCACTCCTGTTGCGCGGGGCTCGATTCTTATGGCAAAGATTTTCTCAGCTGTGATTAGGGCTCTTGTTCAAGCGACCATAGTTCTCGTAATCGCCTATGCTCTAGGATTGTCGGTAGGTGCAGATTTTACTGTGCTCAACTTGTTAGGAGTCTATGCAGCTCTGTTTCTGATCAGCATGGGATTGTCCTCAATCTTCATCTTGATCGCAATACGCTCAACAAGACAGGAAACTCAAATGGCTGTGGTGAACTTGCTGAACTTGCCTCTTATGTTTGCCAGCAATGCACTGTTTCCCGCATCACTAATGCCGGAATGGCTGCAGATGATAACTAAAATAAACCCTGTGACATACGCTACTGACGCGACGAGACAGTTGATACTTTATACGATAGATATGCATCAGCTAGCGATTGACTTCTTGTTCTTGAGTGCGTTCGCTGTCATCTTTTCAACCATAGGCATAGTGCTCTCTTGGAGATACCTCAGCAAGTAGAATAGGAGCTGTTGGAAAGGTTCGGTTGGCTTTTATGACGGAAATCGTTGAAGCTGCAAACCTGAAAAAAACCTATCTGCTCGGAAAAGTGCCAGTTGAAGCCCTGCGCGGCGTCAATCTCAGGGTTGAAAGTGGCGACTTCCTCGCAGTCTTGGGACCTTCTGGAAGCGGAAAATCAACACTCCTGAACCTTATCGGCGCATTGGACAAACCCACAGAAGGAAGCTTGCGCATCGAAGGAGTTGACGTCTCCAAACTAAATGACAATCAGCTTTCAGATCTAAGGCGTAGGATAGGCTTCGTGTTCCAGTTCTTCAACTTGATTCCTCGTTTTTCGGCGAGAGAAAACGTCGAGTTGTCAATGTCGATAGTTGGTTTGAATCGGGTTGAGAGAAGAAAACGCGCTGAAGAAGTCTTAGAAGTCGTTGGACTGAAGGAGCGAATGAATCATAAACCAGCCGAATTGAGTGGCGGGGAACAACAGCGCGTAGCCATTGCTAGAGCTCTGGTGAATGAACCGAGGTTTCTCTTGATGGATGAGCCGACAGGGAACATAGATTCCAAGACTGCTAACGAAATAATGGAGTTGATCAAAAGACTCAACAAAGAAAGGAGCGTCACAATAATAATGGTTACGCATGACCAGCGCCTTGCGGGACAAGCGAAAAAGACCCTCCAGATGTATGATGGCGTTATAACTAAGGAGATTGTGAATTGACTTGAGATCAAGAGATGTTTTCTCTTATTCTTACAGCGCCATCAAGTTGAGGAAGTTACGGGCAAGCTTAACCACTCTGGGCGTAGTCATCGGAATCGCAGCGATTGTTGCCTTACTTTCGCTCGGTCAGGGCTTTCAGGTGGCAATAACTGGACAGTTGGAAAAGGGCTTCGCAACTGATACTCTGTATGTTATCCCTGGTGGCGGTCAAGGAGGCTTCGGTTTAGGAGGCACATCTAGCTTTCCACTGTTCATTAATGATTCGCAAACAATAGAAATGATAGAAAACGTTACACTAGTCGTTCCAATAATCCAGAAACCATGTTACATCAATTCTACAACAAGAACATACTTGCTCAATGTAGCAGGAGTAGACTTTGCGAAGTACCAAAGCATTTACAGTAACACTTTCGTAGCAGGACTTGATCTCGGCAGTATTCCTTCAAACCCGGATAATGAATCAATTGTGATTGGTTCCCGAGTCCATGATCCATGGAAGAACGGCACGAACATAATCAACGTGAACGACAAGATCGAAATCAATTACACTACTGTGACGAGCCGTTTTACTCGTGAAAACAAAACTTACGTTGGTCATGTGGTGGCGGTTCTTGGAGAAATCGGCGGCTTTAATATAGGCGGTCCTTCTGACACGGGTGTCTACATTCCGATTTCTCAGGCACGAGGCTTTTTTGCAACTGAGGAAGCCCAGTCAATGATCGTGCAGCTGAAAGACAGCAACGACGCAACCATCAAGGACACATCAGATGCAATAAGGAGTGCGTTCAACAATCATGTGATGGTTATTTCTGCGACAGCTGTTCTTGGCATTGTTCAAACGATCTTCTCGTTCATAGAGATATTTCTAGTGGGGATTGCTGGCATTTCGCTTCTTGTTGCAGGCATTGGGATAATGAACATTATGATTGTCTCTCTTATGGAACGCACTAGGGAGATAGGCATACTGAAAGCTCTGGGTATGAAAGGGCGCACAGTGCTACTAATTTTCTTGGGAGAAGCCGTGATAATCGGGTTGATTGGTGGAGCAATTGGGATTGCAGCAGGTTGGGGCTTGGCAGAAGCTTTTGCAAGGTTTGGCTTTTCAATCATTGGTGGAGGCGGAATGGGAGTCGGGGGTGGAGGTGGAGGCGGTGCTGGATTCGGTGGCGGCGGAGGACTGGGCAATGGTGGCAGATTGAGCATCACGCCAATTTTGACCCCAACCGTGTTTGTGGGTGCCTTGGCCTTCGGCTTGATAGTTGGCGTAGTCTTCGCAGTCTATCCCGCGTGGCGTGCTTCAAAACTTAAGCCAGTGGAAGCCTTAAGATACGAGTAAGATAGAGCGATGAAGCGAAGTGGCGCAATTGACTAAGTCTATGATTAAAGTGAGAGCTTTGCTTTTGGACTTGGACGGCACCCTCGTAGATTCGTCTGAAGCCCTAAAGGATGCTGGACGAGCGGGATTTGTAGCTTTAGGCATGTCGGATTTCAATGATGACAAGGTTGCGTTTGAAGTTGCCCGGAGACTGGAACAAGACGTGGCGATCGACGACTTGTTCTCCGAGTTTCACAGGGGTAAAGAAGTTGAGGAACGATTCCTCCCAGCCTACTTGGACGCGTATTATTCAGCTGTCATGTGCAAGGGCAGACCCTTCCCTAAAACAAAAGAGACGCTTCAGGTTCTCTCAACGCGTTTTCCCTTGGCTCTTATAACTCTACGTTATGTTATGCGTGAGCAAATAATTGATGAACTGAAGCATCTGGGGTTGAGGAGATTCTTTCGCGTTGTTGTGACGACGCTCGATGTTGAGAAGCCTAAGCCTTCGCCAGAAGCTTTGCTGGTTGCTGCCCGAAAACTTCGTGTGCCTATAACTAATTGCGCTATAGTGGGCGATTCGATTGTGGATATTCAGGCAGGCAAGGCAGCTGGAGCCAAAACGATCGCCGTTACAACAGGGCTATTCACCAGAAGAGAATTGGAAGCGCAGAAACCTGATCTCATACTTGAAAATCTCGCATTTCTTCCAAGGCATCTGCTAACAAAGTAAAAAGCTGAGCATGAGTCAACCCTTAAATACCTTTCACATTTCTTCTGTCTCTGTGGTTCTTCATGGCTTTGAGGTTTTCATCTGCTGTCAGCTTGAAGGGCGTTGCCAAAAGGTTTGACAGAATTGTGGCAGTGGATAACATTGATTTGGAGATTAAAACGGGCGAGATTTTCGGCCTTCTGGGACCAAACGGCTCAGGCAAATCCACAACATTGAAGATGCTTTTGGGTTTAGTTCCGCTTGACGCGGGCGCAGCTGAAGTCTTGGGCATCGATGTAGCGAAGGATCCTGTAGGTGTGAAACGGAATGTAGGCTATGTTCCAGAATCTCCACGTTTATACGAGTTCCTGACGGGACTTGAGTATCTTGATTTCATCAGTGACATCTATGGCTTGACAGCAGAAGAGAAGAAGCTACGAGTCAACGAATACTTGAAGGCGCTTGAGCTTGAAGGAAGAGAAGGCGACATGATAAGCGGCTACTCTCAAGGAATGAAGCAAAAAGTCGCGTTAATCTCTGCTTTTCTGCACAAGCCTAAGTTGCTAATTCTCGATGAGCCTTTAAACGGTTTAGACCCGAAGTCCGCAAGAATTGTCAAAGATCTGTTGCATGAATTGAAATCTCAGGGCGTCACAACCCTCATGTCAACTCATGTACTGGCGATAGCTGAAGCTATCTGCGACCGCATTGCCATCATGTATCAAGGGCGAGTCCTAGCCTTGGGCAGCATGGATGAGCTTAGGCAAAGGGCAAGCTTGCCCAGTTCAGGCCTTGAAGACATTTTCCTGAAGCTCACTGGCGCAGGCGACATAAGAGCGGTGGTTGATGAGCTTCTCAGATGAACTGGAAAAACGTAACTCACCTGATACGCGTTGACATTAAGTCAGGGAGACTCATACGAGGAAGCAGACTAGCCAGATTTTGGGAGAACAAAATCTTAACCTACGTTTTTTATGGCGGCGCATTAATTCTTGGCATAGCAGTTGGAGCCCTGGCTGGTTATTTCTACAACACTGTTCTTGCAGTTGACCCGCAGTTTCAGACCCTTTTCAACCAAGGCTTGTTAAGCCTCTTTCTCTCGTTGCCGACTCTTGTGATGGTTTACAGCGTGGTCTTCACCATGATGCAACAGATCCAACGTAGCGGAGTCCGGTTTTCAATTCAAGCGCCTTATTGGCTTCCAATAACCTGGGAAGAACACACGCTAGCGTCCACATTGGCTAAGCTCCTTGGTTTTCCGCTAATCTCGATTGTTTTCATTAGTTCAGCTATTGTTGTGGTCTCGTTTTTCACTGGACAGGTCGTATACGCAGCGGTGACGATCCTTGCGGTCTTAGCAAGTTCGTTCATGGCAAGTGCTATAACAGAAATCTTCAGAGTCTTTCAGATCAGGTTCATTGGCGCGGTTTACAAGTCTTCTGGCAGAGCGACTGTCTGGGTGAGATTTATTGGCTCGTTGGCGTTTTTCATCCTGTTCTACATCGTCTATTTCACCGTCACTTCGGGAGTAGGAGCCGTAGCTTTTGTTCAGGGAGTTGCCTCTGCTCAAAGCTCGGTTTGGTACATACCCTTTGTTTGGCTTGGGATGGCACTCTATTCTTTCATGAATGGACTGCCTCTGCAGGCGCTAGTATTCTCTGCTCTGTCTCTGTTCTTCGCCTTCAGTCTATTCTATACGGCCGTCTTGTTGAACAAATGGTTTGGACTGTACGAGCCGCCAGCCATAACAGTCTCACGAGGCATATATGCTCCTCGTGCTGGCATACTTGGCAGGCTGGGTTTTTCCCCGGCTGAGGCCGCTTTAATCAGGAAGGACTTCAGAGCTTTCACGCGCAGACGCGAATTGATGTATATTTTTGTGTTGCCCATAGTCGTTATTCTGGTGCCGTTGATGCAGTCCTTGGGCTCACCGAGCGGGCAGTCTGCACCACCTTTTTCTTCTCTGTTCTCTGTTGCATTGATCTTCTTATTCCCTGTCGCCATACTTTCGGTGTATTTGGGCTTGATTATGATAGGTGAAGAAGGCGGAGCGATTTGGCGAATCTATTCATCTCCAATCTCTGCTGAAAGTCTTGTGAAAAGCAAGTATTTCTTCATCGTCTTTCTCAGCCTCATAGTTGTTACTCTGACGGGAATCGTCGGGGTCGCAGTTTTTCACCCGTCTTTCAGAGCGACGATTGTTGCATTTGCCGAGTCGTTTCTACTCATGTTCGCGTTGGCCGCCATTTCGTTGGCAATAGGGATGCTGGGCGCCGACTTCAGAGAGTTGCCGAGACCGCGTATGATAAGGCCTGAATGGAGCCTGCTCGACTTTGTTGTGTGTCTCATTGCGGCTGTCGTGATCTTGTCTCCGTTCATTCCTTACGCTTTCTCAACCGTCGGTTTGGGTCCATCTATAGACTTGTATCAAGCAGTTGTTGTAAGTGTTATCATATCTGCCATCACAACGTTCGTAGCTTACAGAATAGCTATTAGAAACGCTAAGGGACTTTTAGCCAAAGCTGAGATGTAACATAGTCAAGAAGGCTTCACCATAATTAGCGAAAGCGATTACTGATTGGAGACCGCTGGGAAGAAGCAAAGGTCTCCCTTAGAAACTGAATGAAGCTATGTGTTCAAAAGCTGCTAGTTGAGCCGAACGCCTGTTAGCTTTTTGTTTTGCCATTGGAAGTGTCTGATGCGTGCGGTTTCGCCGTAGCCGCAGGCGGCGCAGCGTTTTTTGGTTACGTTGTAGCTTCGTCTTCCGCAGCGTCGGCATTTTATGTGCACAGTTTTGCCCATGCGGCGTCCAAAAGAAGCTGTGCCCTTGTTTATGCGTGGCATAGCCTAGTCTCGCTCATTTCATGCGGTTTGGCGTGGAGGCGGAGAAATAAGAATGACGTTGTCGCCTCGCACGATTATAACTCCTAGTTTGCGCACGTTCTCCGCGTTGGTAGTATCTTCGGTCTCTTCCAAAACCAGGTTCAAATGCTGGTCGTAGCCTTTAAGTCTGCCCCGCAGGCTTTTGCCTCCCTTCAACCTTACAAGCACGATTTTGCTAAGGCTTTCTTCAAGTATCTGCGTGGTCATTTCACTCATGATGCAACGCCTTCCTCAATCCACGTTGTAAATCCGCCTTTTATAGAGGATACCCAAATAATTTAAAGGTTGTTGCATACACGGTGGGGAGCGCGCAATGCCCGAGACGATGCGAAGACAATTCCTTAGAGCAAAGGAAGCCACACGGCTGCTGGATAAGTTCTCACAGAAGCTGAAGATTGACACAGAAAGCCTGTTGGGCATCAAGAGACCCAGCATAGAAATGGCTGAGACATCAACTGCTACAATCTACTATGCCAACGGCAAACCTGTCATAGCCGAAATGAAAGAAACTCTGATTCCCACTCTGCTATTCGAAAAAGCGTTGCTACGTCTTCCCAAGATTACAGTGAACATGGGTGCCGTGCCACACATATGCAACGGAGCAGATGTGCTGGCGCCTGGTATAGTCAAAATCGATGGAATCTTTGCCACAGACGACTACGTGATAGTTGTTGACGAGCGGCATCAGAAGCCTTTAGCTGTCGCCCTTGCTCTGGTGGATTCGCAGGCTGCTACCAGCCTTTCTCATGGCAAGGTTGCCAAGAACCTTCATTACGTGGGCGACGCTCTTTGGGATCAGCTGAAGAAGGCGTAGGAACAATGGGGATTATTGATTATTTGTGTTAGAAAAATAATATTTATAGCCTTGCAGGACATTGGAATACAATGAGAGTCATTAGGACTTGAAGACGTTGACTAAAACTCCTGAAAGCTGCCCGGGTTTGTCCCAGTTCATGCGACCTACCCCCTCTTATGTTAAGTGTGCACGCTGCCACGGAGATGTTGAGATATGGAGCGATGAAGAATGTGTTTCGTGCCCTAACTGTGGGACTATGGTTTCGAGGGGTTCGATTCAGTCGTGTCTCGACTACTGTGAGTTCGCTTACAAATGCAGGGACTTGATAGAAACGAAGAAGAAGGAGAGAGGCGAACTCTAAGACTCTTACCATAGACCTCTATGGGTCTCGTTCGTTTTGTAAAGAAAGTGTCAATAATCGCCCATGTGCTCGCCGATTTGTCGATATTCATTGATTTCTACAACATTCTTTCAAATGCTGATGTAGTATATGATATTATTTTAGATGTTGAGCAGGAATACTTATTGATTCACAAACATTAAGAACATCATCGTACAATTGTAATCATTCGAATAGTTCAAAATATAGTTGTGTGAGGTAGTTAAGGCTCTCAAGAATTGTGGAGCTGACTAGAATTGTCAAAACTGGGTGAAGCATTGGGAAAAGTTTTCGGAAAGGGCAAGAAAACTGAAACGCCAGCAACCGGCGAAGAAGAAAAGCCTGCTGTCCCTGTAACTCCGGTTCCTGAGAAAGTGTATCTGAAGGCGTTGCCGCTTAGAGACTTGGGGGATGTTGAAACGATTAAGCAAGAGGTCAAGTCGGGCAACGTGTTGATACTGAAGGTGAGTCCTCTCGCCAAGAAGAGCATTGATGACGTGAAGACTGCTGTGAGCGAGCTTCTAGAGTTCACTCAACTCGTGGGCGGAGACATTGCCCGTTTGGGCGAAGAACGTGTTGTGATTACGCCTCCGTTCATTAGGATTTGGAGGGAGAAGACGGCGACGGCTGGAGGAACCTTGCCTACCGCTGCTTAGAGTCCAGTTTTATAGAATGGATTGCTACAAGAAAGGCGGCATATCGCTGTTTTAGGTTGATTTTTTTCCGCATTTCAGAGGTTGCAGTCAGAGAGACAAGGAACACCTAGAGCGCGCTGGCTTGCTGTTTCATTGGATTGTTTGCGTTTATCGTAGCTTTTTCTAGAAGATTAGTCATACCATGTTTATAACTGCCATAGCTCAAATAATGTTTGACCAGAGATGAAGAGAGCAGTCAAGTGTATTCTTCTAGTGTTAGTCTTGTGCGTGCTCTCGGTCTTCCATGTTAATGTAGCGTACACTCAGGAGTATTATAGTACATACAACTCGACAGACCTGTCTCAGACAGCTTTGCTAAACAAGGACAAGCTTCCTATTATTTACCATCCAGATAAGATAGACAAGGATTTTGACCGAGTTGCTGACGATCTGGAATCTATGCTGTCTAACTCAAGCTCAGACGGTCCTCTCTCTGTTGTTGTCACGTTATATAATCCTGTTACAAAGCTTAACTTGGATCATTTCACAGATTTGGGCGGCAACATCACATATATTTATCGTTATGTAACCTACGGCTTCGCCGGATGGATTCAAGCTGGAAACCTGCCACATTTTGTACGTGCTGAAGGAAACAATCTTGTCATTGTTGAACGTGATGCTCCAGTTGAGTTGCATTTGGATCTGACTGTGCCTTTAACTCGTGTTAGACCGTTGGTTTGGAACAGCTATGGATACCAAGGCTCCGAGAATAATGCAATAGCCATCATCGACACGGGAATCGACGACTCGCATCCAGACCTCGGACCCTACGGCAACCTCAACTTTTCCCGAAAAATCATTGGCTGGCACGACGCCACCCCTGACGGAGCTACCACGCCTCAGGATTTCGGAGAACACGGTAGTCATGTTTCAGGCATAGCGGCTGGGACGGGGGCAGCAAATGCTTTGCAAGGGGCTGGTGTGATTGGAATCTCATTCACAGGCACACTACCAGAAAAACCACATGGACCTTGGGTGTATGGTTATGTTGACTACATTGACGTTCTGAACCCTGGTATCATCAATTTAAACTGCGGTTGGAACGGCACTAATACTGTATTGTTGGTGCTTAGTAACCCTGCTGGCAACGAAGTTAAACGGGCAAGCGGAACAACCCAACCGTTGATTCTAACTTATGACACCACTGGAACATCTTATCCGACGGGGCGTTATGGAGTCTTTATGGGCAATGCAGGTCCAGTGGGTTCATCTGGCACCGCGTTTTCATGCAAAGAAACGTATCCATATCAAGGTCTTAACGATGGATACAACCTGTTTACTGGTGTGGCTCCGAACTCCAAGCTTGTCGGCGTCAAGGTTTTTGACAATATGGGCTCTGGAACATCTTCCACCGTTATGGCGGGTTTAGACTGGGTTATTGCGAACCGACTTGCCTATCACATTGTTGTGGCGAGCATGAGCTTAGGACTTGAAGGCGGAGCAGTGGACACAACGCTGGATCAGAAGGTTGACACCTTGGTGAAGAACGGCGTTGTCACAGTTGTCTCTGCTGGAAACGACTACCCGACATATTCTATAGGTTCGCCTGGAACAGCTGCGTATGCGATCACTGTTGCTGCCACCAATGACATAAACGGAATAACAGACTACAGCAGCAACGGAGACGTTGCCAAGAACGAGTTTGGCTTAATCAAGCCAGACGTCGCCGCACCAGGCGGGACGTTCAACACAGCCTTTGGGAGTCTCATTCTCTCTGCAGATAGTAACGATGTGGATGCTGCCTACAGCGGCTACACGGATCAGGCTAACAACGATTATCAACAAATGGGGGGCACATCAATGTCTGCTCCTCATGTTTCTGGAACAGCAGCGCTTGTAGCACAGGCCCTCGGCGGCTGGAGCTGGACCGAAGCAGAAGCGCTCAAGGTTAAGATGCTGATAGGCATGACTGCTTTCGAAACCCAAAGCGGCGAGTCGGGTAATATACCTGTGTTGAACCGTGGAGAAAAAGACGGCAAGGAAGGGTATGGACGTATATGTGCAGATGCGGCTGTAGAGGCTGCTGCCATGATTTACCTGGTAAGAACGTCTGTGAGCGACGCGTTTGGCTCAGACCCAGGCGACAAGAAGGTGTGGGCTAGGCGGGTTTCACTTTCAGGTGGGAATGAGTATGAGTTTAGTTTGACAGTTCCTTCGGGTGCTGATTATGATTTGTACTTGTATAGGGGCAGCCCAGATGTTTATGGTCAGCCGGTGATTGTAGCGAAAAGCGTTAACCTTACGCAGGGCACCACAGAAGCCATTAGGTACACGCCGTCCAGCTCTGGCTCATATTACATTGTTGCAAAATGGGTTGGTGGCAATGGTCAATTCACCTTACAAAGCACCGTGAAGATTCCAGGCGATGCCAACGGAGATGCCGTGGTAAATGCTACGGACCTCTTGCTGCTGAACCAAGCTTACGGGTCAATACCCGGCTCTTCCAACTGGAACTTGCACTGTGATTTCAACAAGGATAGTATAGTGAACGTTTCAGACCTTAGAACATTAGGCAAGAACTATGGAGAAGCCGGCTAGGTTTTATCAGCCGTCATTATGTTTGGTTGTTCGAGGTGGCAAGTGCGTTTATCCGTGCGGCTTGACGGAGGCACAATTGACAGAAAACTTTTTTTTCTGTGATTCAACCTAGCTTCATGTATGATAACCGCCGAAGTCATCCCAGTTGCCCAGAAAACTGCTCAAGCAGCAAAGGCTCTGCAACATGCAGGATTCCGTGTTCTCTCAATCGGACAGACCATCACAATCGGAGGCGAAAAAGAGCTTTTTGAGCGCTTCTTTGAGATAAGACTGCTCAAACTAGCAAAAGCAGTCCTTCGCGGTCTACCAAAACCCGTGGAAACTGAATTCCACAAGCCTGAAAGACCACCCGTCATTCCCAAGGAATTTCAATCTCTCATCAGGAGTGTTGTTTTTCCCGAGCCGCCTGAGTATTTCGGCTAAGCCCGCCAGTTTCTGGCTTTCTGCAATGTGGATTTCTATTATGGTAAGTGAGTTGCTTATCGCGGTGGCGGCAATGTATACTCGGGTCTTATGGCTATAGATCTAGCAAGACGATATGCAGCGTAAGCATCAACCAGTCCTGCTGCTGTGGCGCTATCGAAGCCTTTTCCCGCCTTGTCACCCATGGCGCTCTGACCTGTCTTCACATCTCTAGCCGAAGCAACCAAAATTCTCTTCACAAGCTCAGGTGGAAGAGAAGGCTGCGCTTGCTTCAACAAAGCGCAGACGCCCGCAACTTGTGGCGCTGCTGCGCTGGTGCCGCTGATGACAGCCCATCCGTCGTCTGGTTTAGTCTTGTCTTTGTTTGGGTATGCGCCTCCAGCTAAGCCTTGATCGATGAGGCATTTTGGTTGTAGTGGGAGTGCTATGTAAATGCCGCTTGGTTTCATGCCCACCAACCCGCAGACATCGGGCACGGTTCGACCAGGATAGATTTTGCTTGTGAAGCTTGAGGCATAATCTGAAGCTTCGAGGTGAAAGTCGTTTCCGCTGAGCTTTCTGTGGGCGTAGACTCCGCCGGCTGCAATGACTTCGGGCATCTGGGCTGGGAATCCGTAGTGTCCGTTTCCGGCTGAGAAGACAACTGTAATGCCTAGTTGCTTTACAGCTCTGATTACTTCGGCTTCCAGAGGTTTTAGCCAGTTTGGCAGAGTGTCTCCCTTTATGCTCCATCCCCAGCTGCAGGTGATGACGGCGGGGCTGAGTTCCAAGGCTGTTTTGAAGCCGAGTGTGGCATTTAGTCCCATTTTTATGCCCACGAATTCAATGTCGGGAGCACACGAGAAGATGTTTGCTGCCTCTGCTGTTCCGTGTCCGTAATCGTCGCGTTCTACGTCTACAGCGTCTGGGGATATGGTTCTGTTGTATTTGTAGCCTCTCCATTCATAGAAAGCGTGATCATAGAAGCCTGTGTCGGGCATGGCGACCAAGACTCCTTTGCCCGTTATGCCTTCTCTTTGTGTTTGGTCTGCTCGCAAAACCAGTGAGACGTCTCCGGGAACACACAGGTGATGATAAGTTAGGGTTGGAGGAAGCGGTGATTCGAAAAAGGTTGGTGGTTTCTGTGGGTAGGCTCTTTCAACTAGTCCCTTCAGTTTTTTGGGGATTTCAAATGGAACGCCAGCGACATGCGAAAGGAAAGGTCTCTCGCCGAGCTCTGGATGGGTGTAGCTGAAGGAAAGGGCTTCTTCTTTCACTTTTGTGCTGAAAACCTCTTCCCACACTTCTCTCTTTGCTTCTCCGCTGATGCTGAAGGTTCCGACGTTCAGAACCCTGAATCCTAGTCTCTGCAATTCGCGAGCTGCTTGAGCGGTTGTTCCGGCTGTAGGCAAGAACCTCGTAATGTTTTGAGGAGTCAACAGAACACGGGGATCAAACATCGATTCGCCTGTTTTGCTTGGCACCACGGCTTCAAAGCTGACGACTTCGCCTTCACGTGTTCCGTCTCGGCGAATTGGGGCTTCAAAACGAACTGGGTTCTTCTCGGCATGTTTCCTGCTGCGGATTTTAGGAGACATGAATTGTCCGTATGTTTTGGTTTCCCTTTAAAAGGCTTGCCATTGAGTGTGAAATTGCAAAATAGGGGTCCTGTAAACGTTTCATAATGATGTGGGAGTTTGAAGTTTAGGTATGTTTGATTCTTAAGGTGGGTGCTGGTTCACGTGGCGTTGCGTAGATTGCGTAGGCTTCTTTTTTCAACTCATCCATTTTCATTGTCTGAAAGCAATCGATGCACGCAACGATCGGGTAGCATCGGTTTCCTTAAAAGAGACTGCTTGGCTCTACTGACGACATGCATCGAGTGGGACAAAGCATTAAACCCATAGGGAAGTAGACGCTGCTAGGATAATGTGGATTATGGGGTTTTCCAATGTTTATGAGGATGCTAGGCGTGCAGAAGCCTACGCTAAACTAGAGTTCCCAGGCAACTTATTACTTGGCCTACAGGGATTTGCCTGAAATCATATTTGCGCATGTCAAAGGAAGAAAGGCTATAGATTTTGGATGTGGCACGGGACGCTCAACAAGGTTTCTACAGAAACTTGGGTTCAATGCTGTAGGCGTTGACATCTCAGAGGATATGATCAGGAAAGCTAGGGAAATCGACCCTAAAGGAGACTACCGCCTCATTGAAGAAAGTGACCTCAGCCAGTTCAAAGACAACGCCTACGACCTTGCACTGTCAGTGTTTACCTTCGATAACATACCGACAATGGAGAAGAAGGTTAACATACTTCGAGAAATCAGGCGCCTGCTAAAAATTAGCGGAATAATGGTCAACTTAGTCTCATCACCCGAGATATACACGCATGAATGGGCATCATTCTCCACTAAAGACTTCCCCGAGAACAAACGTGCAAAAGGCGGAGACAAAGTGAAGATAATCGTAACAGACCTAGAGGATAAAAGACCCGTCGAAGACATCGTCTGGACCCACGAAAACTACCAAGAAACCTACCATAAAGCCAGACTTCGACTAATCAAAACCCACAAACCACTAGCAAACCCAAACGAACCCTACGAATGGATCAACGAAACAAGAATCGCACCCTGGGTCATCTACGTACTAGAAAAACCAAAACACCCACAAAAATAACGCGCCACAGAACACCACACAACACTGCTTGAAAGAAGTTAAGTACAAGACAAATAGAATAAAACCTGCAAGAACAAAATCACCCACGACGTGGTTTAAGAATCATGATAAAAACCCTCCAAATCGAGAACTTCAAATCAATAAAACACCTCAAACTAAACTGCAAAAGGATAAACATCTTCATAGGAGAACCCAACACAGGAAAATCAAACATACTCGAAGTCCTAGGCTTCATATCGAACCTCTACCACAGCCAAACACCACGAGGCTTTGTCAGATTCGAAAACATGAGAGATCTATTCTATGACCACATTCTGGAAAACAAAGTTGACATAGGCTTTGACCAAAAAACCTTAGATGTAACGTTCAAGGACGGAAGATTCACAGTAAACTACTTCGACGGAAAAGCTTCGCCAACTGACATCTTTGTCTACAATTATGATGGCGACGCCAGTCGGATATCACATAATCCTGATTTTTCGACATTCAAATTTTATAGGTTTGCGATACGAGAAAACTATCCAGACCAACGTTCAGAATTCCTCCATCCACCAGACGGAAACAACCTTCTTGCGGTCATTCTGTCTCGTAAAGAAATGAGAACCCTCCTCAAACAAATCTTCGACCACTTCAAGCTGTCACTTGTTCTCGAACCACGAGATGGCAGGATGAAGGTGCAAAAGCAACTTGAGGACGTCATAATTGCCTTTCCATACCAATTGGCTTCCGAAACCCTACAAAGGCTAGTCTTCTACATAGCCGCGATCCACTCCAACAAGAACTCAATTCTTGCATTTGAAGAGCCAGAAGCCCACGCCTTCCCGTACTACACAAAGTATCTCGCAGAAATAATGGCCCTAAACAAAAACGACAACCAGTATTTTATGTCAACGCATAACCCCTACTTTCTGCTTTCAATCTTGGAGAAAACTCCCAAGAAAGAAGTAGCAGTTTTTCTCACACACTTAGAGAACTACCAAACAAAAGTGAAGATTCTGACTGAAGCCAACATCAAAGAAATCCTACAGAAAGGCACCGACGTCTTTTTCGACATCGAACGATTCCTGCCTTAACGGAGCAAACCAGAACAAATGTATCTAGTGGAATGCAAACCCGACGAAGTCTTAGTAAAATCCCTAGCACCCACCTCACGAAGAAACGTCAAACATGCTGGGAACAAGTCGGAACTGCTCAAAGCACTCTCCGAACACTACGCCAACTCCAAAGCAATCATAGACGAAGACCCCGGAAGCATTCAACCTCCACACCTCCAAAAATTCAAAGAAAAACAAGACCTATCAGGCTCCAAACTCAGGATACTGCACCAAAAAAGCAAGAACAACACCCTAATCATACTACGCCCAAGACTCGAAGACTGGATACTCGACGCCTCAAGAGAGGCTAACATAGACCCCACAAAATACAGCCTGCCAAAAGACCCCACAAAACTGCACCAACAAATAAACATCCAAATCGACAAATTCCAAAAACTGGTCAAAGACCTAGCCAAAAGCAAGCGGCTCAGAGAACTGAAAATCTACTTAACAAGGGACGTATCGAGCAACAAGTATGACTGTATATGATCGTTATCC